>ERZ890953.9-NODE-9-length-160518-cov-22.548401_pt1 | contig 160518 bp, 150 predicted proteins | sample MGYA00521264_ERZ890953 | MGnify/ENA primary metagenome ERZ890953 (study PRJEB32303, sample SAMEA104408629) | aquatic metagenome | biome: Brackish water; feature: Chemocline; material: water | place: Baltic Sea | collected 2014-10-26T21:54:00 | depth 200 m ...
CTCGCGTGGGGCCATAGCTCAGCTGGGAGAGCGCATGACTGGCAGTCATGAGGTCTGGGGTTCGATCCCCCATGGCTCCACCAAAACATCAAGACCCTCGCTCAGGCGAGGGTCTTTTCTATAGATCCGCTGATTTCGAACCATTCCTACCGCCCAGCCTGCCTCTCATTCACGAAGTGCAGAGTGAAGTCGTTCCCGTCCGCCACGCCGCCGTCGACCGGCACCGCCACGGCCACCGGCGCCGGTTTGCGCAGCCGCCGCCTGATCAATCCGTCTTCCTTGATGTGCACCTCGTACCAGCCCGGTGGGACTTCCTGGAACAGATAATAGCCGTCGAATTCGCTGATGGCCGTACGGATCGTACGTTGGGTGAGATCGACGAGTTCGAGCTGCAGACCGCGCAGGGGGAGGCGGCCGGTGGGGGTCTGCACGTAAAGGGTGCCTTCGATGTCGCCGGAATAGGTGACGGGGAATTCCAGGACCACGTGGCCGCCGGCATGGCCGGTGGCCGTGCGGCCGGGAACCACCGGCAGCAGATAGGGGTCTTCGAGGGATTCCAGGTCCAGGGTGACGTCGCGTTCGCGATGGGCGGGCAGACCACCGATGTAGGCCTGGCCGCCGCTGTCGGTGATCACGTCGCGGCCGGCGCCGACCCCGGCGAGGCGTACACCTGAGAGAGGGTCGTCGCGACCATCGAACATACCATTCCCGTTGCGGTCGAGGAACACGCGGGCGGTGGCGCTGTAGCCGTCGGTCATGCGCTGCCGCTGCACATGGAGGCGGGATTGGTCGGGCACTTTGGTGAACGAGGTGGTGACCGCCAGACTGATGAATGCGTTTTGCTCGTTGGTGTCGTGGGTGTTGAGGCTGAGCTGGTAGCTGTCCATCAGCAAGGCCAAGGAGCCGCCGATGGTCGTGGTGCCGAGATCACCGATGTGCTTCTGCACGGTGGCGCCCAAGCGAAGGCGGGTCACGGGGTGCCAGGCGGCGCTGGCCGCCACGGATTCGAGACCGGCTTCGGGCTGAAAGCTCGTCCGCAGGGAGCCGCGCAGCATGACCGGACCCCAGTAGCCGCTGGCGATCTGATCGCTGTAGAGTTGTGTGAAGTCGCTGTATTCGGAGATGCTGTGCCGGTACCCGACCTTGGTCGACACATGGATCCGGTTCATGGATGTGGCGGCGCGCAGCTCGGCAAGGTCTTGGCGTGCAATGCCGCGGTTGGCGAAGGCCGAGCTCTGGAGCTTGAAATCGTAGCTCAGCGGACGCCGGCGCCATTGGGCGTTGCCGCCGAGGCGGAGCTGGGTCTCGCGGGTGCGTTGCTGGTCCGGGGAGTTGGCATCGCTGACGAAGTCGCTGAACAGGGAGTGATCGAAGGTGAGGGAACGTCCGAACATTCGGCCTTGTCCCGCAAAACTCATCGCAGTGCCGCCGCCGGCGTTGTTCACATAGGTGCTCTGCAAATGCAGGCCGCGCCAGACGGTCTGGGCGGAGAGGCTGCGGTAGGTGCGCTCGATGCCTTCGAGGGGTTGGCGTGTCCAAGAGGCGACCAACGACAGGGTGCGACTCAGGCCGAAGCCGGCTTCGGCGTGCGCCGTCCAGAGCCCGCGGTCGGGGGAGTCGGCGAGTTGATCGTCGCCGACGATCAGAAAGCGATCGTCCTGAACCGTGAACAGCCGCCATGTCATCTGGCCGGGCGGGATCATCTCCCCGCCAACGGTCACGATACGTGTCTGCTCGCGCACCTGGCCCTGGGGTCCATACATGACCGTGCGGAATTCGTTGCGGCCGAAGAGAAGCGGCACGTCCTTGAAGAGATACCGTCCGTATTCATCCACCGAGCCGAAGTCGAGCAGGGAGTTGTTGGCGTAGAGTTCGACGTCCCAGCCGGGGTTGCCGTCGCCTTCGATCTCCGTGGCGTCGAAGCGGTCGGGCCGTTTCAAAGCGCGGTTGTCGAGCTGGAAGCCACGTCCCAGTTTACCGCGCAGAACCAAAGGCGTGCTCGGCGCGTAGAGATCGCCGAATTCGAAACGGTTGGCCCGCAGGGGCCCCAGCAGCTCCCCGTCGGAGTCGGTTCGCCCGGCCGTGACACGGGCTACGTCGATGAAGCGCTCGCCCCCTTCATGGGCGGCGAACATGTGGGTGCTCAGGGTCGCGATATCGCCGGCGGTCTGCAGCGACGACCGTGGGGCCATGTCTTCGCCCCGCCCACGGTATTCCGCCGACACGTCCATGACGGGCCAGGTGAAGGCGCTGTAATCGGCTTTCTCGACCGGGAAGGCGATGAGGTTGCGGGTCTTGGCCAAGGCAGAGGCGCGCGCTTCTTCACGTCGTAGACGGCGTTCTACCGGCAGATCCTCGCGGCCGGTCATCACCGCGAGCAGCTGTCCGGTGCGGACGTCGATGTCCACGGGGAACCAGGTGGAAAGCACGGACGCATCCACGTAGATATCGTCTTCGGCGACGGCGGCGGCGCCTGGGGGCAGCGTCAGGGCTTCGCCGCCGACCACCACGCGGCCGGCACCGATGTCCACTGAGAACGTACGGCTTTCATTCTGGAACCAACCGGAAGCGCGGCCCGCCAGAGGGTCGACATCGACGGCGAATTCCAGCAGAGCCGTCGTGGCGCCGAGGGGCATCATGATGGTGTCGCCGATCCAGTAGGCGAGGATTCCTTCTGCTAGAAGGAGTTTCCCCAGCCTCAGTTCGAGAATCACCAGATGATCATCGTCGAGATTGGTCGCAGCTGCCGGCGCGGCGGTGAACGCGACGATCAGGCAGACACCGGCGAGCACCATCATGGCGGTACTCCAGGCGGCATACTGATCATGTCGTCGCGTGGAAATCACTCCTCGGTCTCCTCGGCGACGAGGTCGAGGCTCGTGTCCGCCCAGAGATCACCAAGACCCAGAGCGGTTTCTTCGAAGCGGATCGCGAGATGTCCACGGTCCAGAACAGCCTTGTTCGGGAGGGTGAGGGGAATCGACATGGTGCGGTGCAAGGTGGGATAGTAGACGGCCAGGCCGGCCAGCTTGGTCAGCAGGGTGGGTCGACCATCGACGATCCATTCCACGGTCAGGTCTCCGTAGACGGATCGGAGGCCGCTGCGCTCGAGGGTCAGCTGGAGCTGTGGACGTCCGTCTAGGGTGGTTGCGGTGTCCATCGCGACGGTTCCGAATTTGATTTCGGCGGCGGGGTTGTCTCGGCGGATGATCACCGGAATCGTCGTTTCGAGGATGGCATGGGCGATCATTCGCTCGTCATTCTCGACCACATCGGGAACGGACTGGAACACGAGGTGGGTGCGGTACTCGCCCTTTTCGAGATTTTCCTCGCTCAGGTTGCGCAGCATGAGGCGGATCGTCTGACTGGCTCCCGGCTCCAGGACCACGCGACGGGGAGAGAAGCGCACGAGTTCGCTGGCTGGGTGCTCCCCGCGGAGATCCCCCTCCAGGTCCACGATCTGACCCGTCTCGAGCATCCGCTTGTCCTTCAACAGGATCCTGTATGTGGAGGTCGTATTGCCCCGGTTGGTCAAGTACACGGTTGCAACCCTGGACCGGCCCTCGAACATCACCCGCGTCGGGGCGATCACAAGACCGCTGGCGCGGCTGTCCAGAACGGAACCAGCCAGGACGATTCCCAACCACACGGCGATCCACATTCCGCGCGTCAATCGAGACCAAACCATAAACGGTCCTCCTTACAGGCAAATCCGAGGCGTGATCGACGTAGAAACCCGATCGTAGGCCGCCCACGGAGAAAACACATCGCAACCGACGTGCCATCGCTTCGCGAAAGAGGACTAGTTGTAATTGACAGTGATCGTGAACAGGAGGGGTTGGTTGGCACCGGGGGCTACCTGGGCGCTGTTGACCGAAACGTTGGCGCCGAGACTCAGATCCAGTTCGCCGTTGATGTCGAGGGATGCATTGAGCAGAGGAGGGGGGCCCTCGCTGGTCATGAATGTGCCGATCGACAAGCCGGCCACGGTGGACCCCACGATCGATAGGCTGAGCGTGGAGAAAGGATCGCCGCTGATCAGATAGTGCCCTGTGGTGACCGGGCTGCCGACATGGATGCCGAATGGATCAAAGGTGATGCTGTCGGCCAATCCCAACGTCACCGTCCCGTTCTGGTCCACCACGCTGCCGAAATCCAGTTCGGCTGTTTCCAGGATGGTCAACGGAGCACCTGAAACCGACCAGGGGCTGGACAGAATGACCAGGGCGATCAGCATGCAGCCGACTCCCTGGCACCTCATAAGTGTTTTCCGGACAAGTGGATACATATCCCTTTCCCGGTTACGGATGGTTTTCACATGTCTGGATAAGGCAAGGGGTGTGCCACATGGAGGGGAACAAAAATGGGGGAGGTCCGAAGACCTCCCCCAACCAGTCCCGGGTGGAGACTAGTTGTAAACCACCGTGATGGTGAAGTTCAGCGCCTGGTTGGAACCAGGAGCCGCCACACCGCTCTGCACGGTCAGGTCCGCGCCGAGGGTCAGGGCGAGATCGCCCGTACCGTCGGTCGACACGCCGACCAGCGGGAACACGCCGCCGCCGGCGTCCGTGGTGAAGTTGGACAGGTTCAGACCGTTGGCGTTGGCCGCGGCGATGCTCACGTCCACCAGCGTGCTGGCCGATCCGGTCACGGTATAGACACCGCTGGTGACCGTCCCACCCTGATGGATTGCACCGGGATCGGCGGCAATGGTGTCGAGGAGGTCGAGGGTCACGGTACCGTCGGCGTCCGCCACGGCGCCGAAGTCCAGCTCGACCGTTTCGGCGAGGGACAGGGCGATCAGGACGTCGACCTTGCCGTCCTGAGCGGAATCAAGGGCGATGACGTTGCCGACAGGCAGGGTGACCAGCAAGGCCACCGCGATCAGAGTACTCAACTTGCGCATGATAAAGACTCCTTCTCGATCGAGTTCTTCTACCCGGAAAACTGTCGTGTCGATGCAGGTGTGTGCTCCGGTTGCCTACAGGGGTGTTTTCGACCGCCCTGCCGGTCACTTGACAGTTTTTTGGGATGCATTTTACCGCCGTTTGGGCCAAACTCGCCGCGAGGTTGGTGAAACTCAAGTTTCACCACGAACACGTCTCCACCCGGGAGAGGACGATGGTCCGGCGTTTTCTGGGGATCACGATCCTCGCGATCCTGACCTGTACGGCAGCCGCTGGCGGCGAATTCCATTTCGCAGCCCGCGTCGATGTGATCGCGACGCTCTCGGTTTCGACATCCCTTGTAGGAGGGATATCAGCCGACAGCGAGGCGATCATCGTGCATGGAACGCAAGATCAGTGCCTGGCCGTGGCTATCGTTACGGAAGGCGATCTCGTCTCATGTGAAACAGCCGGGATCCTCGATGGCGGCGGGCGCGTATTCCTGATCGCCGAGCGGGATGAATCGCCTGCGGATATGCACCTCCGCACCATCCAGATCATCGTCAACTGAGCCGAGGGTATCGCCTTGACCACCGCCGTCATTCTCTTCGAAGACCACAGCGCCCATCAGTTTCGTCCCCTTTCCTGGACCGTACCCGTCCATGAAATGGGTTGCGGACTCTTCAATCTGCGCGAACGCCTGGGAATGCTGTGCGACGATCGGGGCTACGTGGCCGGTTTGTTGCCACGTGGTGCTCTCCAAGCCTTGCAGGACCTTTCGGTTCCGACCGGCTGGGTGGCGGGGCCTGACGCTGTGCTCGCCGAAGCGCGCAAAGCTGACCGCGTCTTGCTGATCAACGGTCGCCTGTCTCTGCGCTGGGATGGACTGGGTTCTCTTCTAGACGACAGCAGCGACCGTGTTCAGCGCGATGACGCCGGTTTGGTCCTCTGGAGCGGCTCCGGCGAACGCGCCGCCTCTCTGATCTCTCACTGGCGAGAGTGGGACGGGCGGGTCCTGGAATCCGGGTCCTGGTTCAACTGCGACAACATGATGGAAGCGTGGACCCCCCAACTCACCGATCCAACCCCAGCCACGGGAGCCTGGCGGCACCTCTGGGAGAGGGTTCACGATATCGGTCCGTCCATCGTTGACGATATCAGCGAAGTGATCGCTTCAGGACGTTCCTACAAGCGTTGGATCTTCGGAGTTCGACCCATGGCAGGTGCCACGCCGCCTTGGCGCATGGACCAGGTGTTTCACCAGTTCACTCCAGCCGCCTATCCTGCCGTTTCCCGTCTCGGTGATCAGGATCTCTGGGTCGGTCAAGATGTCGTGATCGATCCGGGGGTGGTTCTGGATGCGCGCAAAGGCCCCATCGTCTGTGAATCCGGAGTGCACATCGAACCCAATGCTACCCTGTGCGGGCCCCTGTCTCTCGGTGCCGGTACGCTGGTGAAGTCAGGAGCGGTCATCTACGGTGAGACCGCCGCAGGGCCGGTCTGCAAGCTATCGGGAGAAATTGCCGAGTCCCAACTCGCAGCCTATATGAACAAGCAGCACGCTGGATTCCTGGGTCATGCTGTGATTGGAAGCTGGGTCAATCTGGGAGCCGACACCACCTGCAGCGACCTCAAGAACAACTACGGTGAGATCAAGGTGAACTACGGCGCTGGTCCCATCGCGACAAATAGCCGTCTTCTGGGGCTGATGATGGCCGAACACGGCAAGACGGCCATCGGCACGACCTTCAATACGGCCACGACTGTCGGCGTTTCCGCGAATGTCTTCTCTTCCGGTTTTCCGCGGACCTACATCCCCAATTTCGCTTGGGGCGATGGTCGGGGCCGGCATTTTCAGGTGGAGCGGGCACTTGAGACGGCACAGATCGTCATGAGCCGCCGCTCGATCATCTGCTCTGCGGCCCACGCTGATCTCCTGGAAAAGCTCGCCAAGGGTGGCGATCGGTACGGTACCGAGCAACTTGCAACCTAAGGGACCCCGTTCCTCGCTTTAAGCCCGATCTGCTTCTCAAAATCCCGCACCGGATCCTTCGCGCATTCCATGACTAAAATATCATAACTCGTTGTATGGTTTTCGGATATGAGAATATCAGAGATGAGCATATAGGCTGGCCTGCCTCTTGATAAGGAAGAAAGCAACAATGTTTCCTGTGCTGTGGGCGCCTTGTCCGCCGACCCAACTACGCTCTCCACGTTTGTAGCTCCGGTCTGGTGAGGCACGCCGCAAGTGCGGGAAACATTACTTCTTTAATCACCTCCTTTGCACTTCATTGACATATAACGAGTTGCGGCAAAAAAAACATTGTCGAGTTTCTCGTTCTATGGTAAAAATCGTGCGTTCAACGGAACACTATGAGCGCATGGCGACACAGGAGGCACCATGACTAAGGCGGAACTGGTGGAGCGGATCGCTGATCGGACAGGCGTGAGCAAGAAGGATACGGGAGTTGTGGTCAACATGATTCTCGACAATATCGGACAGGCTCTGCTGGACGGCGACAAGGTCGAACTGCGTGGTTTCGGCTCATTCAAGGTGAAAAGCCGCCGTTCCAGGCTGGCACGGAACCCCAGGACCGGCGATTCCGTCACTGTTCCCGCCAAGCAGGTTCCTTATTTCAAGGCATCCAACGAACTCAAGGGCCGCCTCAACCCAGATGCTGCCGGTGAGGGTGACTCCGGCGATTGATCACCGGTAGAGTTTGATTGTTGCCCCGTTTCCTGCTATATTCTCCGGTCGTCACCGTTCGGGGTGCCGTGCGACGATCGCTCGGATGGCACGGATCGCCGAATGGAGGCGGGGAAATCCTCAGAGACGACTTCGAGATTGGAAAGGTGGCGAACATGCCCAATGGACGGAAGCGTAAGCGCAAGAAGATCGCGACTCACAAGCGTAAGAAGCGACTGCGCAAGATGCGCCACAAAAACAAGAAGTAGATTCGGGAAAACCGGTGCTTCACGAAGCGCCGGTTTTTCTGTACCATCCCGGCATGGAAATGGCATTGGGAAGGTCGTGTGCCGCACAGTAGGCACCACCGGTCCCAGTTACGGGGTGAAACGATAAAGGAGTCCGTGATGACCGCTTCGGGAAGTGAACGCCGCAAGGGCAAGAGGGTTGATGCGAACCTGAAGCTCTCGGTGATGGTTCCGCGCCCAGACGGCAGTCACGAGCCGGCCGAGATGGAGACTCTGAACATCAGCTCGTCGGGCATCTACTTCAAATCCGACAACTTCATCGAGCCGATGACCAAGCTCAACATGGAGCTGGAGCTGCCGATTCCCGGTTCCGACGGCACCCAGTGCACGGCCAACGCCCGTTGCGAAGGTATCGTTGTGCGCGTGTTGCCGGAAGTCGCGGCGGATGACATCGCCCACTACGAGGTCGCCGTGTTCTTCACTCAGATCGATGAGTTGGGACTCGACCATCTGCAGCAGCATATCAGCATGATCCTCACCGACGTCTGACCCGGACGGCTGTGCAACACGGAGCCCGACGGCATTACGCTGTCGGGTTCGTTGCGTCCGGAAACCAGCCAGCAAGTGATCCGCCTCTGACCACCCCTGCAGCATCTCCGCGTCGGTTCCTCCAGGCGATTCCCGATTACCAAGATTATTGCGTCTGAGTTTCTCGCTTCATCCCGCGCCGTCCTCGTCGTTTGCAGCGCTTCTCCAGGAGCGCCTGTTTTCCCTCGTCGCCGCGCCGCTGAGAATCACGACTGCTGGCATGTGCCTTGCGGTTCCGTCCGGCGACGACGTGCACCCAGGACGGAAGGAGAGCCCGTGCTCAAGGGTCTCAGGACGGCCGAAACGGCCATGAACATCCAGATGAACCGGACGAATGTCCTGGCCAACAACTTGGCCAACGTCAACACGACGGGTTTCAAGAGGATGCTCACACAGGTGACGGAGCGCTCAGCGGCGCCCAACGATCAGGGTCTCGGCGGTGGCCAGGCAGCACGAGCGGTCCCCGGCAACGTGCGCGACCTGATCCTCGACATGCGCGCGCCGATCGACATGACCCAGGGCGGCCTCCGGGAAACCGGAAACAGCACCGATGTCGCGCTGCAGGGTGAAGGATTGTTCAAAGTACGACGCAACGGCGAAGAGTACTACACGCGTAGCGGCGCCTTCACGCTCAACGATACGCGGGAACTCGTCACCATGGAAGGCGACCAGGTCCTCGGGACCGGAGGTCCCATCACGTTGCCCCAGGGAGAACTCCTGATCCGCAACGACGGCACGATCATCGTGAACGGCGCCGAAGCCGGACGTCTGAGTGTCGTTAAGTTCGATGACCCCAGCCGCCTGCGTCACGTGGGGACGACCCTCTTCGGAGCTCCCGATGATATGCCGGCCCAGCCCCTCGGTGCCGATGTGGTGTCCCTGGCTCAGGGAGTGCTGGAACAGAGCAATGTCAATCCCATCGACACGATGGTGAGCATGATTGCGGCTCAGCGGGCCTTTGAAATGGAATCCAAGGTCATGCAGACAGCCGACAGGACTCTTGATCAGGCCGTGAACAAGCTCAGTAGCAGGGCCTAGCGGTCTGCTCTAGGAAGGACGGAGAACCATGCTGAGAGCCATGACCACCGCTGCGTCGGGTATGAAGGCGCAACAGACCAACATCGACACGATCGCCAACAACCTCGCCAACGTGAACACGACGGGGTACAAGAAGAGTCACGCCGAATTCCAGGACCTGCTCTACGAATCCATCGTGCCGACGGGACGCGCGTCCGGCGACGCCGAACCCACCCGCGTGGAGATCGGTCACGGCGTCAAGCTGGTGGCGACGAATAAGCAATTCTCCCAGGGGCTGATCCGCCAGACCTCGAATCCCCTCGACCTGATGGTCGAAGGCGACGGCTTCTTCCAGGTCCGTCTGCCCGACGGCAGCATCGGCTACTCCCGTGACGGTTCCTTCAAGCTCGACGCAGAACGCAACCTCGTGACCTCGTCCGGCTACCTCCTCGAACCGCCCATCCAGATTCCCCAGGACGCGACCGAGATCAACATCGCCCGCGACGGCACCGTGTCGGTGCTGCTGGCCGGCAACACCTCGACAGTCCAGGACGTCGGCAACATCGAACTGGCTCGCTTCCCGAACGCCGGTGGCCTGATGGCCCGCGGCGGCAACGTGTTTCTTCAGTCGCCGGCGAGCGGCCAGCCCCAGCTGAGCACACCAGGCCTCGACGGCCTCGGTGAGATTGCCAGCGGATTTTTGGAGATGAGCAATGTGGAAACCGTGGAGGAACTGGTGAGCATGATCTCGGCGCAGCGAGCCTACGAGCTCAATGCGCGCACCATCAGCGCCGCCGACGAGATGCTCAGCACCGTCAACCAGCTCAAGAGGTAACCGATGATCACGATCAGGATCCAGGCATCAACGCTGGCGACGGCCCTACGGCTGTCGCTGTGCGTCGTGCTCGCCGCAGCGGCGTTCGGCGCCGGATCGGCCTCAGCCTGGATCCTGGATCTGCCCGACGTCTGTGAAGCGGCGGGGCCAGATGTGACCCTGGGCGATGTCGCAACCGGAGAGATCCCAGCTGAAGCGTCAGCCTTGGTTCTGATGGGGCGTTGCGATCCGGGCCGGACCTATACCTTCACACGCCGACGTCTGCTGCGCGAATTGTCGACGCGGCAGATGGCGGCCGACGTCGTGTTCCGCGGGGCCGTGACCTGCCGTGTCACCGTGACCGGCAACACCGTAGGGCGCAGCGAGCTGGAAGCCGCATTGCTGGCCGGACTGAGCCACTGGCTGCCCGAGGAGGTACCCGGTGCTCCGGCGGCGGCCCTGGCCATCGAGAGCGAATTGCCGTCGGTGGCCGTCGACGGCGCCTGGACCTTGGAACTCGTGGAACCGCGGCCGCTGAGGCCCGGCCGCAATCTTGTCGCCGTTCACGTGACTGCACCTCGTGGCGGAACACGGTTCACAGCCACGGTCGTCTGTCACGCTTTCGGGGAAATCCCCCGGGCGAGGACGACGATCCGTGAGGGTGATCCCCTGCAGGAGGAGCTCTTCACTTGGGAATGGCGCAATCTGGCCCAACTCGATGCAGGTGTTGCTGTCGGGCGTCATGTATTGAGCGGCATGACCGCCGTGCGGACTCTCAGCCTCGGCGATGAATTGAGGGATGCGGATATGAAGCGGACGCCTCTGGTCCGTCAGGGCGAACCGGTCGAGCTCGTCTTCGGCCGTGGCGGTGTGGAAGTCACCCTGCGGGCGACAGCCCGACAAGACGGCGCTGAAGGACAGGTCGTCACGGTGCGCAATGAAATCGACGGACGGCTGATCACCGGCCGCGTGACAGGACCCGGACGGGTCTCCTGGAGGAAATGACATGATGAACGACGCGAAACGGGGCCTCGGCTTTCTGGGCATGGCGGTGCTGGTGCTCGCAACAACGGCGGCTCGGGCCAACGAACCGCTGGTGGATCTCGAAAGCGGGCGCTCTTTGGTCAGCAATTACAAAGCGCACGTGGTGGGAGACATCGTCACCATCCTGATCGTCGAACAATCCACGGCCAACGCCTCGGCCAAGACCGACGCGAACAACAAATCAGAGGTCTCGGGCGGACCCGGCCTCGGGTTTCTCGATGTGCTGACCAACTGGGGCATCGAGACCGAAAACAAGTACACCGGCGACGGCCGGACCCAGCGTTCGGGCTCGTTGGAGGCCCAGATCACTGCCCGCATCGTCGAAGTCATGCACAACGGCGACTTCCGGTTGTCGGGAACCCGCATGGTCGACATCAACGGCGAGCGGCAACTCATCGAGATCACCGGACTGTGCCGGGGACGGGACATCGGCTCCGACAACACGATCCTCTCGACCCACATCGCCGACGCCCGCATCGCCTACAACGGCACCGGCCCAGTGAATGCGGCGAGCGAACCAGGCGTCGTGACCAAACTCATCAACTGGCTGTTCTAGGGGGACATGACCATGTGGAAACGCATTCTGCTGCTCGGATTGATGTTCGTGGTCGTGACTGCGTCGGGTGTCGACGCATCGTTCTCGCGCATCAAGGACCTGGCCATGCTCGACGGCCAGTCCACCGAACCGCTGCTGGGCTACGGCCTGGTCGTGGGACTGAACGGAACCGGCGACGGACAGAGCTCCGCCTATACCGTGGCCTCGCTCACCTCCATGTTGGAGCGGCTCGGTGTGACGGTGGATCAGACCCAGATCAAGTTGAAGAACGTCGCCGCGGTGCTGATCACCTCGGAACTGTCGCCCCATTCGGCGCCAGGCAGCCGTCTGGACGTGAAGGTGTCGTCCTTGGGTGACGCTTCGAGTCTCGAGGGCGGCGAACTGATCATGGCGCCCATGAAAGGCACCGACGGCAACGTCTACGTGGTTGCTCAGGGGGCCGTGTCCATCGGGGGCTTCAACATCAGCGGCGGGGCCAACAACTCGATCCGCAAGAACCATTCAACGGTCGGCCGCATTCCCAACGGCGGCAAGGTGACCACCCGTGGACCGGGCAGCATGGTCCGCGACGGCACCATGGCCTGGCTGCTGCACAACCCTGATTTTACGACCGCTCAGCGGGTCACCAACGCCATCAACATGGTCTTCGGCGGCGGCACAGCCCGGGCAATGGACGCCCAACGCATCGAAGTGAACGTACCGGAAGCGTTCTTCTCCCAGCCCGTCGACTTCATCGCGCGTATGGGCGAGTTGTCAGCTGAGGCGGACCAGACGGCCAAGGTGATCATCAACGAGCGCACGGGCACCATCATTGCGGGTGCCGGGGTCAGGCTGCATGAGGCCGCGGTCGCTCACGGCAATCTCAAAGTCATCATCAAGACCAGCTATGACGTATCGCAGCCGAATTCGTTCAACGAGAGCGGCCGCACAATCGTCACGCCTTCGGTGATCACCGACGTGGAGGAGAAGGAAGCTTCGGTCATTCATGTACCCGACTCCGGCACCGTTTCCGACGTCGTGGCCGTGCTGAACGAAGTGGGTGCGAGTCCCCGTGACATCGTGGCGATTCTCCAGGCCCTCAAGGTGGCCGGGGCCCTGCAGGCTGAACTCGTGATCATGTAGGAGACCGGAATTGCAAACGACGACAGTTAAGAACCCGCCCGTCGCCGCAGCGGACCCGTCCAAGGTCAGCGCGGCGAAGCAGGAGGCTCAACTGCGCAAGGCCGCCGAGCAGTTCGAGTCGCTGTTCGTCAACATGCTCATGAAGAACATGCGCAGCACGGTCATGAAATCGGATCTGATCGACGACGGCGGCGGTATCGAGACCTACCGGTCCCTGCTGGACGAAGAGATGAGCAAGACGGTGGCGGCGGGCCCCAACGGCATGGGGATCGCGGACATGATCATCCAGCGCTTCCTGCCGGACATCCACGGCAACCGCCCAGAGCGACCGGCCGCGGACCGGGCGCCTGAATTTCAACCGGTGCCCAGGCCGTCGGTGCGCAGGGCGCTCGCAGCGTACGGAGCCGGTGCGGAAGGTCGGGTCGTCCCGCGGAACGACTCGGGATTGACCGAAAAAGCCCGCAATCTAGGTGTAGCGGCGGCGGACACGTTGGAACGCTACGGCGACACGATCTCCGCGGCCGCTGCTGAGACCGGACTGGATCGGGAACTGATATTGGCCGTCATCTTGCAGGAGTCGTCAGGGCGCCCGGATGCCGAATCTCGAACAGGCGCCAGGGGTTTGATGCAGTTGATGCCGGGAACGGCCGCTGAGCTGGGCGTAGAGGATCCTTTCGATCCTGTCGAGAACATCCGCGGCGGCGCACGGTACCTTGCTCGACTCAAAGAACGGTTCGGAGATGATCTGGAGCTAGTGCTGGCCGGATACAACGCCGGGCCGGGACGTGTGGAGAGAGCCGGGCACCGGGTGCCCGAGATCGCTGAAACGCAACATTACGTCATGAACGTGGGCGGCATGTACGACGCCCTTAAGAATGGTCCCTTCGGGACCTTGTCGGAGGAGACACCATGACCGGGATGGAGACCAAAACGATCGCCGACGATCTGACCACACTGTGCGGGCTGCTTGAGGATGAAACCCAGGCCTACCGCCGACTGTGGCGCCTCGCCGTCCGCCAGAATCACTACATGCGCAACCAGGACACCGCTCGTCTTGCGTCCAACACCAAGGATTGGGAGCGTGCTTTGCCTGAAGTCCAGAGCATTCGACACAACCGTGAGCAGCTCCAGCGTTCTCTTGCCGAGCGACGGGGCTGGCCCCGTGATGTGGAGACCCTCGAGGATTGGGCCCAAAGGAACGGCCATCCTGAAGCCGAGCGGTTGTTGCTGCTCCGGGACGAATGGAAGACGGCCGCCGAAGAATTGGCCAGGCAGAACGCTTTGAACGGCAACCTGGCCCGTTTCTGTCTCGACCTGGTGATGGACGAGGCCGAAGTCTTCCGCCGGGGAATCCAGGAAGGCGACGGAGGATCCTACGACGAGAACGGTAAACGCGCGGACGCGGGCACCGGCGGTGTCGTGACGCACAGGGCCTAGGAGGAATCATGGGACTGAACCGTATTCTCGACATCGGTATGTCTGGCCTGTACGCGGCCAGTGCGGCTCTGCAGACCGCGAGCCACAACGTGGCCAACGTGGGAACCAGCGGGTTTTCACGCCAGTCCGTGACAACGGGCACGCGTATGCCGTTGGGCAATTCCTACGGCTTGCTGGGCGGCGGTGCCGACATCACGGGGATCCGTCGTCTGACCGACGAATTCCTCATCGGTCGTCTGCGCGGACAAACAGCGCACATGCAGGCCCAACAGCAAACCGATCTGACCCTGCAGGAGATCGAACTCGTGCTGGGGCCGGCCGGCGACAACCCCATCGGCACGGCTCTCGATACGTTCTTCGCGAGCTGGAGCGAACTCTCGTCGCCTCCGATCACCGACGAGCTGCGGCGCGACGTTCTGGACAAGGCAGCCCTGCTGGCCGGTCAGATTTCAGGTGCAGCCGCCGGCTTCCAGGACCTCGCGGTGCAGATGGAACGGAGGGTCAATGACAGCGTCGGGATCCTGAACGATCTGCTCAGGGGCGTTGCCGATCTCAACGGTCAGATCCAGTTGGCCGAAGGCCCCGGGGAATTCGCCAACGATCTGCGTGATCGGCGAGACTACCTCCTGCAGGAGATCGCACAACTTACCGAAGTCGAAGCGGTAGGGCGAGGCGACGGGACAGTCGATGTGATCATCGCCGGCCGCACTGTGGTGGTGCGCGACCAGGTGGACGAACTCGACGTGAGCCACGATGCCGAAACCGGCGTCGTTCAGATCACCGCGGGCAACCGCAATTATCCCCTCGGGATTCAAGGCGGCGAGATCGGTGGTCTGATCAGCTCGCTGCATGCAGAAGTCGTGAACACCCAGGCCATGCTCGACGATTTCGCGGCGGAGCTCATCGATCGCGTGAACCAGGTCCATGTCCAGGGTCGTACCGCGGGCGGCAGCGGCTTGATGTTCTTCACAGGCACAGATGCGGCAAGCATCGGCGTGAACCCGCAACTCGAATCGCGTCCCGATATGCTGGCAACCTCGCGGACCGGTCTTTCCGGTGACAACGACATCGCCCGGGAGATCGCCGCCCTAGGCACGGAAACCGCCAACAGCTCCATTCAGAACAACCTGTCGGAGCTGTTCGGAACCTTGATCACCGACGTGGCTGCGGCGGGCGCATCGTCTCGGCTCAAGCTCGAGAGTCAGCAACAAACCTTGGATGCCCTGACCGTGCGCCTAGAAAGCGTGCGGGGAGTGAGTCTGGATGAGGAAGCGGCCAACATGGCCCGTTACCAGAATGCCTACGCCGCATCGGCCAAAGTGATCGCGACGGCTCAGGACATGTTCGACACGATCCTGAGCATCTTCTAGGAGGAATCCGATGGTCATGCGAGTGACAGAGGGACAGATTTCGCGGATGGTGTATTACGGCACCCAGAACAACCTCGGCAACATGGCGCGCCTGCAGGAGATGACCTCCACGGGACTGCGCATCAACGCCTACGCCGACGACCCAAGGGGCGTTGGGCTCGTGCGTCACTACGAATCGCTCCTGACCCAGAACGACCAGTACCTCCGCAATATCAACCGCTCCCGGACGATGGTCGACAGTACGGATATGGCCCTGCAGGACCTGCTGGAACTCATCCGCGACGCCTCGCAGGTGGCGAGACGGGAAGTATCCGGCGCCAGTTCAAGCTGGCAGACCAGATCCGTCGCCGCCGCAGAGGTCGAGGGGCTGATCGGCGCAGCCATGACCCTGTTGAACCAGTCGGTCGAGGGCAGTTCCCTGTTCGGCGGCTTCCGCACCGATCTGCAGCCTTTCGTCCGTTCGTCCACCGGCGAAGTCCAGTACCAGGGCGATGTCAACAGGATGATGGTGGCGATTTCTCCGAATACGGAAATGCAGGTCAACGTTCCCGGTAGCGAACTTCTAGGGTCGGACACGTCGATTCTCGGCGGCTTCGGCGATCTCGGACCACGTCTCGGAGTGAACACGGCCCTTTCCGAAATCGCGCGCGGCGACGGTTGGAGCATGGGAAGCATCGTGTATTCCGGAAATGCCGGTGTGGACATGACGGTGGATCTCTCGGGGGCAGGGACCATCGGCGATGTGATCTCCCTGCTTGGCGATGCCGGGCTGACCGCCGTGATCTCGAGCGATGGACGAAACCTCGAGATCACAGATCCCGCAGGTGGTCCTTTGACGATCCGCAACGCCGATGAGTCCGGAACGGCCTCAAGCCTGGGTATTGTCGGCAGCAGCGAAGACGGCACGATCGCCGGCACCGACATCCGCACCGCGCCGCAATGGAGTACGAACCTCGCAGCTGTGGAATCCCTGGCGACAGCGCTGCCTCTCGGACAGATCCAGCTCACGATGAACGGTACCGACGTGATCATCGATCTGTCCGGATCCGCCAGTCTGGACGATGTCCGTACGGCGTTCGAAACCGCCGTGATCGGCGCCGGTCTGCCTGGTCTGACCATGGACCTTGATGGTGCTGCCCTGGATATCGTGAGCACGACGGGGGAGACCTTCCAGATCACCTCGGTGGCCGGAGACAGCACCGCAGACGCTTTGGGCATTGTCGGTTCGGGCCAACCAGCGCGACTGTTCGGAACTCTCGAAGCCCTGGCCGACGCGATGCGCGCCAACGACATCGAAGGTATGCGGGCCGCCATCGGCGAGCTCGATGCCATCCAGCAACATGTCCTGGAGCTGGAGATCGAAGTCGGCGGTCGGGAGTCGATGCTGGAGTGGACCGAGGGCCTGCTCATCGATCGCGACACTCGCCTCAACGCCAATTTGAGCAACGTCCGCGATGCGGACATCATCGAGGTGGCCTCGGAATTGACCCATGCGGAGACGGCCTATCAGGCCAGCCTTCTGGTTTCGAGCAGGATCATGTCGATGAACCTGTTCGATTTCCTGTAACCATTTGACAGTGTCCTGAACTGAGGAGATACGATGAACAGCAAGCCAGCAACGACACACTGTGAGGAGGACGTGATCAGCCTGCCGGAGGGTCTTGTCGGACTTCCCACCCTGCGCCGCTGGGTATTGACGGAAATGGATCCGCCGCTGCCGTTGAAGTGGCTCCAATCCCTCGATCGACCGGGCTTTCGCGTACCGATGACGGATCCAGGATACTTCGACCAGGACTACGCCTTCGAGCTGGACGACCGCGCGGAACGTTTGTTGGACAGTCCCAAGGCCGAAGACCTGGTGGTGATGATCGTCACGACGATCCACCAGGGAGGTGAGCGAATCACAGGTAACCTGACGGCGCCAGTCGTGGTCAACGTGAAAAACCACAGTGGGTTACAGTGCATCCTGACCGAACAAAACTATTGCTTGCACCAAGAGATCGATTATGTCAGGTTCGGGGCCGACGTCGTTGCCCTCGAGGAGCTTAACGACGATTCCGAGACCCCGAATGCATCGTCGCAGGAGGATTGCTGCGTCGAGAACCAGGAGCAGTTCCTGGTCAGGACCTGACCGGTTCGCATCAGCGCAACAGCGTCGGGTTGGCGGACCCTACGGGGGCCAAGCGGGACATGGAGGTCACGTGCTCATCCTCAGCCGCAAACGCAACGAGAAGATCATGATCGGAGACAACATCTCGATCATGATCGTCGATATCCGCGGCGATCAGGTCCAGGTCGGGATCGATGCCCCACGTTCCATACCCGTCCATCGGCACGAGATCTATGAAGAGATCCGCAGTGTTACGATGAGCGCCGCAGATTCGGCTCCAGAGGACGTACAGAAGGTTCGGGAGAATCTTAAGAAGAAGGATCCCGAGGAGAAGGACGGGGATTAGGGGTGAGGATCAGGCTTGACGGTCGATAATACACGGTGCTTCGGTACCGTGTTTTTGTTTGGGGCGGCTTGCGATGCGGTCCAGTTCACGACCGGCCAGGTCCCGCTCTTGAGTCCAGCTCCGCTCGAGCTCCCTATCCAGTTCCTGGACGTGTCGCAGATTATCCCTGACTTCGTTCGAGGGCTGGCTACAGCCGGATGCTGCATGAAGTTCGCCCAGTCGACGGACGGCTTCGCCGCGTTCGGTCAGCAGGGCGTCACAACGCGGGATATCTCCGGCTACGGCGGCTTCAGCCACGGCCAGAGTCAGTTCCAGAATGCGTTGGGACGTAGGGATCATGATCAGACCGCGACGCAGAGGTGGCTCTTCATGCCGGAATCCTGCTTGGATGCGGAATCCGGAGCGGACGATGCTTCCGTAGCAGGTTTCGTTCCGCCGTTGGAGAGATTCACGACCTCGGTGCCGTTTCCGGTGGGTCCGCTGGTGCCGTTCATGGGGATCTGTCGCCAGGCTTCGAGCAGGGGAACGAGGGTTTCCATGGCGTTGGTCACATGGACGGCGTCCTGGGTGAGCACCGCCTGGTTGATCTCGCTGATTACAAAATCGTAGAGGGATTCCAGGTCCCTGGTGAAGGTGGCGCCGGCGCCGTGATCCAGGGCGAACCTCAATTCCGAGACGATGGCTTGCGCCTTGTTCAGATTGATCGCCCGCGTTTCGATGTTCCTGTCCTGCAGGGCCACGCGGCCGCGTTCGAGAAACCGCAGAGCACCTTCGTAGAGCATCACGATCATGCGACCGGGGGAGACGGTCTGCATCGTCACCTGCTGGTATTGGTTGATTCCCCGTATCTGCTGCATGGTCGTGGAAACCTTTCGCGCTTTCTAGAAGACGGACATGCCGGCCAAGGCGTTGCCCTGAGACTGGAGCATGGAGATCATGTTTTCCATGGCTGTGAATTGAGCGCTGATCCGTGCTTCGTAGCTGTCCACTAGGAGTTCCATGCGAACGATACGATCTTCAGCAGTCTCAATGCGCGAGTCCATAGCTTCGCGGCTGACTTGCAACATACCGTCGACGGAGTCTGTCATCTCATCGAGTGCGATGCCCAGCAGGTAGACTGTACCCTGATGGCTGCCGTCGCTCACGAAGAGATTGCGCACGCCCTGGTAGTCGGCGGCGACTTCTTCGTTAAACGTGTCTTCCTCGAAGGTCAAGAACCCGTCTTCAGCCTGCTTCACACCCGCCTGATAGAGCATGGTGATGTCGCCGGAGCCGAGGGCCGTGGTCATGATGCGCTGAATACGGCTGACCACCGAGCGAACAGTACGGTCGCCCTGCAGAGAAGCTTCTTCAGACTTCTGAGCGTTGACGTATGTAAACACCTCATTGTAGGCGTCCACAAATGTCTGGACCTTGTCCTTCAATGCGGTTGCATCCACCGAAACATCGAGAGTGAACGTGGACAGGGCGTCCTCACCTTCGAGTTCCAGGGTCACGCCTTCGATGGCGTTGGCGATGCTGTTGCTCTGGCTTGTGACGTTCAGGCCGTCGATGGTCAACGAGGCGTTGAGGGCCGCATCCACATTCACGAACACCGGAGACGTACCGCCGCTCAGGCCGCTGGCGTCTACGGAGAACGCGGCGTCGGTGCCGGTCTCTTCGGCTGTCATGACCAGGTGGTAGCCACCGGTCTCAGAACCGTCGTAGATGATCGTGGCTGTCACACCCACGTTCGATTCGTTGATGGCGGTCTTCAGATCCGCCAATCCATCGCTACCTGGAGCCAGCACGATATCGGTGGTCACTCCATCAACCGTGATGGAGAAGGTTCCGGTACCCACGCTCGAGTTCGCTTCGTCGTAGCCTTGTGACCGGTCCTTCTGGGCTGCAGCCAATTGTTCGACCGAAACCGAGTAGGAACCGGGCTGAGCCAATGCTCCTGCCGTGGCAGTGAGCAGATCCTCGTTGCCGGAGATTGCGCTCAACGAGGCGAATTCGCTCGGTGTGTCCAGATTCTGGACAGCGGTGAGCAGCCCCTTCAGCGTCGCTTCAAGATCAGAGTAGGCACCCTTGGTCTTGTTGTAATCGTCAATCCTGGCTTCGAGCTTGTCGATCGGTCGGCGCCTCAGGGCCACCAACGACTGGATGATGTACTTCGTGTCCAGTCCCGATGCGAGTCCTCCGAAAGTGATCGATCCCATGACGTCCTCCCGAACGTGTCATGACGACCTCGGCTGGGAGCCCGCGACGCGGGCTCCCGGCCTCGGAGTTGCGGCTACTGGAGCAGGTTCAACGCCATCTGCGGCGACATGTTCGCCTGTGCGAGCACCGACACGCCAGCCTGCTGCAGGATCTGGCTGCTGGTCATACGGCTCGTTTCGGCGGCGATGTCCACATCGCGGATACGGCTGTTCGCGGCCGAGATGTTCTCGATCGAGTTGTCGATCGAGCGCATGGCCGACTCGAGCCGGTTCTGGGTCACACCGAAATCGGCGCGCCAGCCACTGAGGGTACCGATCGCAGTATCGATGGTAGCCATGGCGGCCTGTGCAGTCGCAGCCGTCGTCAGATCGACCGCATTGATGCCGAGACCGGTCGTATCAGCATCGTTTGCGAGATTGACCGTGATCGTGTCGGTGGCACTGGTACCGACGAGAATATCGCTGGTAGCGCCAACGCCATTGAGCAGCTTGATGCCGTTGAACTCGGCAGCGTCGCTGATCCGGTTGATCTCCAGAGACAGAGCATCGAACTCGTCATCGATGTATCCACGCTCGGTGGCACCCATGGTTCCGTTACCAGCCTGTTGGGCCAGTTCACGCATGCGGATCAGGATCCCCGACACTTCATCGAGGGCGCCTTCCGCCAGCTGCACCATGGATACGCCGTCGGCAGCGTTCCGGCCGGACTGCTCGAGAGCCCGGATGTCGGCCTTCATGGACTCGGAGATTGCCAGACCGGCGGCGTCGTCGGCGGCGCGGTTGATGCGCAGACCGGAACTCAAGCGTTCGAGCGACTTGTTCAGCATGCTCGTGCTCTTGTTCAGGTTGCGCTGCGCGTTCAGGGACGCGACGTTGGTGTTGATCCTCAGGGCCATTTCGTGTTCCTCCTTGAAAGAACGAACGGGTCATGTGTGATGTCCAGGTGGCGTCCTTGGATCCGTCCGTAGAGCGCCGCTGAACCTGGGTCCATCCGCAACTGGATTTGTTATCGGACTGCAGCGCCGCGAACTTGAGCTTTTAATTCCTTTTATTTTGAAGTCTGTTTCATGCTTGGCTTGGGAGAGTCGTCTCGTGCTCCATCCAAGGAGTCGAGCACGGTCGGCATGATACCGTTGACCCAGGCTGCCGAATGCTGCTTGTCCTGCATGTTCAGAATGAGACCCGTTCCATTCGTCTTTGATGATTGTGACTGTATATATAGTCAGTCCTCAGATATGCTTCCGGCATACGAAGCGGACAATAAGACAATCACAGCACCATAGCGTAAATAATGCTAAAGTTATTGATGAATGGGTCGATGATATGACTCAAGAACGCTCAGGTGATCCTGACGGAGGATCTGGCCTCAACATTGCTTCACACGCTCCGTCAGACCGTCCAGGATGACACGATCGCCTGACAGCAAGGAGACACAGGGATGGCGACCAACAAAATCGATCTCTCGTTACGCCAGCAGGCCTTGGCTCAGTTCCAGCGGACTCAGCAGTCCCAGGATAAAGGCCAGGTCAAGGATAGCGGGACGACGCCCACTCAGGAGACCGTGACCCAGAACCTCGAGGTTCAGGGCGAACGCTTCGAGCGTTCCGACCTCGCAGAGCGGTATGAGCGCCTGAACGAGACGCTCAAGGCCGGAGAGGCCGCGGTGGCCAAGGAACCCGATCTGAGGCAACAGCGCATTGACGAAGTCCGCGAACGCCTGTTGAACGGGGATTACGATACAGCAATGGTTCGCGAACAGGTTGCCGAGAGCCTCGCTCGGGTGATGAAGATCCTCGACCTCTTCGTCAGCTAGCTCCGAGCCGGCACGACATTCAGCTGCGACGGCGCCGTTCGGCGTCGTCCGGCGATATTTTGCTTGCCTCTACTGGCCAATATTTTTACACTCCGGCCAAGAATCAACACAACTCCTTGAACATTCGGGGGTTGGACTCTCATGTCCACCCGTGATTCTCTTCCCAATGATCTCGAATGGCCGCATCCGACACGGCTTTGGCGTTCTGGACGTTTGCAAACGATGTCCGGGATCGTCGAGGCTGCGCTGCCTGTCGAGATCGGCGCCATGCTGGTGATCGTGGATGGCGATCCTGATGAGGCGTTGATGGTCATGCGCGACGCTCGCCGCAGCGGCGAGATTGTCGTGTTGCTCCATGACGGCACTTCGGAGGACCTGCTCGTGGCCGCCGTTCGTGCTGGAGCCTCCGACCTGCTCGCCATGGACGCCAGCCATGCCGCCTGGCTCGCTCTGAGGGATCGGTTGGCCGAACGCTTCGAGGCCTTGCGCGCCAGGCAGGACCTCGCCCGTGAACATGCGACAAACACCGATCGGCTTCGCCGTCACCGCCTCGATCTTCAGAGGCAGCTGGACGCCACCGGCGAGGATCTCGCCCGCGCTCACAGCGAACTCACGCGCCACACGCAGCAGTTGTCGTTGCTCTACCAGTTCGGCCGAGAACTGAGCACGGCCCGCAACTGGGACGACACCCTGGCCCGACTGCTCGAAAACCTCTCGGGATTCGTGGGCGCCGACGGTGCCGCCCTCGTGCTGCGTCCAGCCCCGGACGCCCCGTTCGCGCCGCGGCAGACCTGGCAGTGGGACGATTCGCCCTGGGACCGAGTTCTGCTCCATCTCGAGGAAGCGCACGCCGCCCGTCGTCGCGACCAGGACGCCGAAGTCTTCCAGCTTTCGTCCGACGCCTCACGCAGGGTGACGGCCATGCCCCTGGAACACATGGGCATCGGTTTCGGGTATCTGCTGTTGCTGGGTCTCGACGATGATGAGACATCCGGTGATCTCCAGGCATTCCTGCGTGCCGTTCAGGTCATCCTCTCCGAAGAGGTGGCTGCGGCCCAGATGCTCGATCGCATGCGCGAACTGAGCATCTTCAACGCCCGGGTTCTCGAGACCGTTCAGAGCGGCATCTGGGTCGTGGACGAGCAGGCGCGCACCATCTACTGCAACAGGATCGCGCGGGAGATGCTGTCCGGCCGGGCCCATGAACCGGCGCTCCAAACCGAACCGCGGCTCGGTGTGGGACGCGGTCGCAGCGCCGCCCAAAGCCGTGCCGGCGCCGAATTCTTTCGACGCGAGTCCTTTGCTCCCGAAGACCTCTCCGAACTCTTTCTCGACGGGTTGTTGAAGCTGGGCGACGGCGAGGCTCTGCCCTTCGTCACCCTCGGCTCGGCACCTGCAGGGCATTTTCAGGGGGAGGGGATGGTCCACCGGGGCGATATCGCGATACCCGTGCTGGTGACGTCGTCGCAGATGCAGGGCCGCGGCCAGGACGAACGCTGGCTCGTGGTCGTGCTCGAGGATCTGCGCGAAACCAAGAAGCTGGCGGCCGAACGCCTGCGGGCGGACAGCCTGCAGAGCATGGTGGAGATGTCCGCCACGCTGGCCCACGAGATCCGCAATCCCCTGATGGGGCTGAGCGCCCAAGCCGAGCTCCTGGCCGACCATCTCGACCAGCAGGACCCTCGACGTCGCTATATCGATGTGATCACCAGCGAAGTGGATCGGATCAACGAGACGATCACCCGCATGCTCCAGTTCGTGAGGCCCTGTGAACCGCGTCGGTCCGATTGCGATCTGGACCGACTCCTGCGCGATTCCGTGGAGCTGACCCGGCCGCGGGCGCAGGAGAAAGGTCTGTCGTTCGCTCTCGACCTGGATCCCGACGCCCGATCGTGGGAGTGCGATGGGGCCCTGCTCAAGCAGGTGGCCCTGAACCTCCTGTTCAACGCCGTCGACGCGTCGCCCAGCGGCGGCACCGTGGCGATCACGGTGCGACGTCAGCGGACCCTGGAATTCGAGGACGACGCCACCGGACTGCGTCAGCGCCGCCCGGGCCTTCATCTGCGCGTGGCGGATCGGGGAGCCGGTTTCGGCGCCACGCCACCGGAGTCCCTCTTCCGTCCCTTCTTCACCACCAAGAGCGCCGGTACCGGGCTCGGACTGCCCATCTGTTTGAAAATCGTCGAGGCCCACGGGGGGAATCTGCGGGCTGAACGTCAGGGAGCCGAGACGGTGTTCTCCGTCCTGCTGCCCGAAACGTGCGACCGGACCCATCGAGAGAAAGAGGAAAGAGCATGAGCGAACGCATCCTGATCGTCGACGACGAGGCTGCCATCAGGGAGTCCCTGGAGGAAGCCCTGCGCACAGACGGCTACGAAGTCTCCGGGGCGGAGACAGGGGAGGCCGCCCTCGCCATGCTCCACAACGAGTCTTTCGATCTCGTGGTGACCGACCTGAAGATGCCAGGCGTTTCAGGACTCGAACTCCTCCAGGCCCTGCGCAATCAGGGCAGGGAGACTCCCATCATCATGATGACGGCTTACGGTGACGTGGACACCGCCGTGGAGAGCATGCGCCTCGGGGCCTACGACTTCATCCAAAAGCCCTTCAAGCTCGGCACCATGCGCAGCCAGGTCCGTGCGGCGCTGCGGGCGACGCGTCCCGGCGACATCGACATGCCAGCACAGGAAGCTCCGGCGGAACGTCCCCGCACCCGACAGCGCAGTGCGGTTCGCTCGGCCGTCGCGAGCGCAACGCCTTACATGGAGATGATCCGCGCCTGCCCCGGCCTGACGCCCATCCGCAATCTCCTGGAAAAGGTCGGCGCCAGCCGGGCCGGCAACGACACCTCCGTGCTGATCCGTGGTGAAAGCGGCAGCGGCAAGGAGATCGTGGCCCGAGCCATCCACGAAGTGAGCGGCGTGCCCAACGCTCCGTTCATGGAGATCAACTGCGCTGCCGTACCGGAAACGCTGCTGGAAAGCGAACTCATGGGACACGAGAAAGGCGCCTTCACCGACGCCAAGTCCCGCAAGGAGGGCCTGTTCGAAGTCGCCGGGACCGGCACCATCTTCCTTGATGAGATCGGCGAAATGGGCATTCTGCTCCAGAGTCGACTGCTGCGGGTCATCGAGAACCGCCGCTTCCGTCGCGTGGGGGGCAAGGATGAGCTGAGTGTCGACGCCCGTATCGTCGCGGCCACGAACCGCGAGCTGGAGGAGGCCATCAGCGAGGGGTTGTTCCGCAACGATCTCTATTACCGACTGCAGGTGGTCGAGGTGAATATTCCGCCGCTTCGGGAGCGCCCCGAAGACGTCGGCGTGCTGCTCACAGCCTTCGTCCAGGAGTTCAACCAGAAACTGGGCCTGGAGTGCGCTGCTCCGGATCAAGCGCTGATCGAGACTCTTCAGCGCTACCCCTGGCCGGGGAACGTCCGTGAAATGCGCAATGTGCTCAAGCGCATCATGATTCTCGAGGAGCCGTCGGAACTCTCGAGTTCCCTCTTCCCACGTCACATCGCCGAAGGCCGGGATCCGCGTCTGGGCTCCGATGCACCGACGGGCCCCGGAGCGGGTCTCGTGTCGCTGGCCGACGTGGAGAGGCATCAGATTCTCTACACTCTGGAGAAGACGGAGAACAACAAGTCGAAGGCGGCCCGGATCCTGGGGATCTCCCGTCAGACGCTCCGGGAGAAATTGCGCCAGTACGAACAGGCGGACGAAGAACAGGCCGGTTGCTGACTCCGACTCGAGAGACCGACATTCCCACCTCAGCAACCCCGTGCCCGCAGGCACGGGGTTTGCGTTTCCACTCCTAGTTGCGACCACGTATCCAGGAGTGGAACACCATGTCTTTGCGCCCTTTGTGCTCGAACATCCCATCCGTTTGGCTGGCGATCGCCCTGCTGTCACTCATTGCCGTGGGTGATCTTCAGGCGGCCCCACGGCTGAGTCGGTCGGATTTCTACCGCTACCATACCTGGGTCAAGATTCACCAAGACCACGCCGGCGACGTCGAAGCCGTCCTGTCCTTTCCCGGACTGTCGATGGCTGTTCAACGTGACACCATGGCCATGTCCAGTGATCGTCTGCTGACCGCAACGCGCTCTCTTCTGGTTCTCGAAGACTTTCTGGTCCGTGAATGGAAGCGCGCCGAAGCCTTCTCACCTGAACAGAACATCACGACGGCCCGTAGCTATCGCGAAGTCGGTGAATATGCCGAAGCGCTGCGCTGGTATCGACGCGCCGAAGCGAATCCCGGGGCGACGGCAGACGACGCCGATCTGCGGCAGGAGATCTTCGCCGTTGCGGTGATGACAGGAGATTCGCTTCAGGTGACGCGGGAACTGTTGAACCTGGTCGGTCGCAAAGACCTCGCCCGCTACGAAAGCACCGTCGAAACCGCTGTCCGCTGGCTTGTGGTCAGCGGCGACGAGCAGAACCTGGATCATCTCATGCGTAAGATCGAGGTTCAGATGTCAGGACTCGGTCCACGTCTCTGGTTCTGGTACGCCTACGTTCAAGCAGTTCGAGACGACCGTGACGGCTGTCTGGCGAGCCTGAGACGGCTGATGGCCCGCACCGGGGCTCCCGAACAACTCAGCGGTGAGCAGCGCGGATGGGTGATGCGAACGTATGCAGATCTGCATTATCTCGCCGGATTTCAAGACGATGCTCTGCGCCTCTACATCCTGCTGGCCGAACTGGACGGCGTGGACGGCGACTGGGGACGCTACCAGGTGGCCAATCAACACCTGCTGGCGGGCGAATACGCCCAGGCCGGGGCGATCTACTCAAGCTTCTGCACCGATTCGGAACACACATCATGGGCCGGCAGGGCCTGCGAGATGGCAACGCTCGTCAGCCAGCTCGACGAGATCAGGAAGGAAGGTGAGCCCTATGGCACCGATGTCGTTCACAGTCGCTGAGCGCGATGCTCTGAACGGGCTCTTGGGGCTCTACGAGCGCGAACGCTGCATGTACGCCGAGATCCTCACGCTGACGAAGCGACAGGTCGCCGCAGTACGCACCGGCGGTGATCTCGAGGACATCCGCGGGATCTTCGAGCGCAAGCGTACGATGCTGGACATGATCGCCAACATGGAATCGGGCTTCGACGGCGCCAAGGCCGTCTGGGAGCGCCTCCGTTATGCCACCGACGATGTGCTGTGCGTCCGGATCAAGGAATGCCTGTCTCAGCTCGGGGAACTGATCGAGGACGTCTTGAACCTTGAGGCGGAAACGGACCGTCTCTTCCTGGCCGCTGCTGCGGGTGTTTGACCCCGGCAGGCACGGTCCTTGATAGAGAAGACCGGATTCGAGTAGCCCGCGAACCGAAACGGAAAGGAGCGACGTGGAAAGCACGATCTTTGATCGAGCCCATCTAGACCACCTGAAGAAGGCGTTGACGGTCTATGCACGTCGCCAGCGCGTGACGGCCGAGAATATCGCCAACGTCGAGACCGGGGGCTATAAGGCTCAGGAGTACAAGTTCGAGGAAATGCTCCAGAAGGCCCGCGGCAACACGCTGCAGGGCAAGACGACGCGGGAAGGCCACATGCCCGTGGGCCGCAACGACATCCTGAACACCAACGGCAAGATTTCAGCCCAGGACACCGGCTTCGACAACGGCGTGAACGACGTGAACGTGGACCAGGAAATGACAGAAATCGCCACCACCGAGCTGTCCTACCGGCTTGCCACACGCGTCTTGAGCATGAAGTACAACGTCATGCGCGAGGCGATCAGCGGCCGGGTCCGCTAGCAGGGGAGTGAACGATGAGCCAAGGCCTCTTCAGTTCCATTCGACTCAGTGCCAGCGGCCTCTCGGGCCAGCGCACGAAAATGGACACCATCGCCAAGAATCTAGCCAATGCCGAGACCACGCGCACGGCCGACGGCACGCCCTACCGCCGCGAACGTGTGGTGTTTTCCCAGTCACTGGCCGAAAAAATGAAAAGCACCGCGCTGTCCAAGGTGCAGTCCCAGCCTCGCGACGGTCTGCTGACGAGTCGTTCGCGCCATATCGCCGGCGGGCCGGCCAGCGGCCGTTACGCCACTCCGACCGGTGTGGATTCGGAAGTGGACATCGCCGAGGACGCTTCGGAATTCAAGGTCGTCTACGATCCGGGCCATCCGGACGCCGACGAAGAGGGATACGTGCTGATGCCGAACGTGAACGTGATCACCGAGATGGTGGACATGATCACGGCCAGCCGCGCCTACGAGGCCAACATCGCCGCGGTGCAGAGCGCCAAGCAGATGTTCGCCAAGGCGTTGGACATCTAAGCGGGGGGATGAAGGATGTCGATCGGACAAATCAAACTCGGTGGGATCACCGACCCGCGTCAGGCCTACGGCTTGCAGAAAGCCGACCAAGGCGGCGCCACGTCGTTCTTGAACCACCTGAAGGATGCAGTCGAGAATGTGGACCAGTCGCAGCTGCGACGCGACGATGCGGTGCAGTCCATGGTCACCGGTGAAATCGGCGAAGTCCACGACGTGATGATCGCGGCCGAAGAGGCCCAACTGTCGTTCGAGTTGATGCTTGAAGTGAGAAACAAGCTGCTGGAGAGCTACCAGCAAATCATGCAGATGCAGGTCTAGAACAAGCTGACGGAGCACCATGACGAACTTGCTACAGCAGATGAACGAAATGACTCGCCGCTTCACCTTCAACCAGAAGGTGCTGATGGGCGCCATCGGGGTCACCATGATCCTGAGCGTCGTGATCTTCAGCTTCTGGCTGCAAAGCGAGGAGATGGCGGTCCTGTTCACCAATCTGAGCCCTGAAGACGCATCGGCGGCCCTCAGCGAGCTGGCCAAGCTCGACATCGAAGCCGAGCTCAGCAACGGCGGCACGACCATCCTCGTTTCCGAGGACTCGGTCTCCCGCATGCGCGTGGAGCTGTCGGCGCGGGGCATTCCGTCCCAGGGGATCGTGGGCTGGGGCATTTTCGACGGCAAGCAGTACGGCATGACCGAATTCGTGCAGAACGTCAACTTCAAGCGCGCCCTCGAAGGTGAGCTGACCCGAACCATCGAAGGTCTGCAGGGCATTCAGAGCGCGAGGATCCACCTGGTGCTGCCCAAGCCTTCGATCTTCAAATCGATGCAGGAATCGGCCACCGCCTCGGTCGTGCTGAACCTCAACCGCAGTTCGGTGCTCAGCGATCATCAGATCAACGGCATCCAGTCCATGGTCGCCAACAGCGTCGAAGGCCTGGAACTGCCCAACGTATCCGTCATCGACCAGTTCGGCGTGGTCCTCTCGCGGAGTTACGACAACGACATGCTCGGCGGCAGCGAAAGCCAGTTGGCCATGAAGAAGGAAGTCGACGGCTACCTGTCCGAAAAGGCCGAGAGCATGCTCAACACGGTGCTGGGCATGGGACGCTCCATCGTACGCGTCGACGCGACCCTGAACTTCGACCGTATCGAACAGCAGCGCGAACACTACGACCCCGACGGCACCCTGTTGAGCGAGGAACGCACCGAGGTGACCGGCGCCGAAGGCGAGGGCGGGGAGGAGACCTCGGTTTCCAACTACGAACTGAACAAGACCATCGAAACCGTTGTCGGCGAGGTCGGCGGCGTGAAGAGCCTTTCGGTCGCCGTCTTCGTCGATGGCCGTTATCAGCCCGTCGACGGTGGCGAGCCCGCCTACTCACCCCTGACGACCGAAGACCTCGATCAGATCCAGCGCATCGTCCAGACCGCCGTGGGCTTCGACGCCCAGCGCGGTGATCGGGTCGAGGTATCCAACATGCAGTTCCAGGATTTGGGCGGAATGACCGCGACCGATGGCGTCGGCGGATCCGGCGGCGGCGGCGTCGTCGGCAAGCTGGGCAATCAATCCACCGACACCATCATGCAGATCGTCGGCCGCATCATCCTGTTCGTCGTCGCCGGTCTGATCCTGATGCGGATGCGCAAGAATCTCGGCGAGATGATGGAATCTCCTTACGTGCCGGCCGGCATCGTCGCCGGAGACGTACGGTCGGTCACAGGCAGCATGAACACGGGTCCTTCGGGCCTGCTTGACCTGGACGAATCGGCGGCGACGACCGAGAAGATCCTCGAGGAGATCAAGGGCTTCGCCGACGAAAACACCGACGACATGTCCGACCTGGTCCAGGCCTGGATCAGCGACTCCGAAGTGGCCGCGAGCTAGACGGGAAGCACCATGGAAGAGATCAACAGGATCAAGCTGCGCAAGATCGCCGTGTTGATGATCGCCCTCGGCCCCAAGGTGTCGGGCAAGATCATGAAGACGCTGCCGGAGAAGCTCATCGAGGCGATCACCGGCGAGATCAGCAAGCTCAAGCTGGTCACCGCGGAAGAGAAGCGCCGCGCGCTGATGGACTTCGTCCAGATGCGCAAGAGCGCCACCGGTTTCGAATTCGGCGGCGAGGATTCGGCCAAGGAGATCCTCGAAGAGGCTCTCGGCCGCCGCCAGGCGAACTCGATCATCAACCGGGCCACCGGCTTCAGCAGCATGAGCGGGTTCGAGAACCTCAAGAAGGTCGACCACCTCACCGTGGTCAACTACCTGAAGAACGAACATCCCCAGACCATTGCCCTGGTGCTGGCGCACGTCGATCCGCGCTTCAGCGGTCCGATCATGGCCCTGCTGCCCCCCTCGATCCAGGGCGACGTGGCCCACAAGATCGCGACCCTCGACAAGCCCAACAAGGATGCGCTGCAAGTCGTTGAGAACGTGGTGAGTTCCATGGTCCAGGGCGAATTCCAGGAAGAGCGCCGCAAGTACGGCGGCAAGAAGCAGGTCGCCGACATCCTCAACGAGATCGAGCAGGAAGCCTGGCTCGAGATCATCGACGACATGCGCGACATCGACGACGAATGCGCTTCCGAGGTCAAGAACCTCATGTTCGTCTTCGAGGATCTGACCAACCTGGACGATCTCTACATCCAGGAGATCCTCAAGGAGATCAAGGGCAAGGATCTGGCGACTGCACTCAAGGGGACGCCGGGTACGATTCAGGAAAAAATCTTCAACAACCTCTCGAAGCGCGCCGCGGCGGGCATCAAGGAGGACATGGAGTACATGGGCCCGCTGCCGTTGAGCGAGGTGGAGGACGCCCAGTCCAAGGTCGTTTCGGTCGTGCGGAAGCTCATGGACACCGGCGTGATCGTGATCGGGAAGGGAGGCGGCGGTGCACAGATGGTCACCTGATGAAATCCTCTTGTCCGATCAGGACGGAAACTCCGACGCTGTTAGTAATTCATGGTGCGAGAATCCGGACTTCGTCGAGGATCGGCCTGCCGACAGGGCCGGCGCATTTATGAAGCGGCTCGAACAGGAAGAGCGCGAAGCTCTCTACGCCATGGTCCGTGAGGAAGTGAGCGAGGAGATCCGGCAGGAGCTTCATGGGAACATCGGCAGCGAGATGGAACTCATTCGCGGCATGCTGATCCCCCTGAAGGATCAGATCAACAAGGCCATCGATGACGACCTGCATTCCATGGCCCTGGGCGCAGTTGAACTGGCGGTGGCCATCGGTGAGCGCCTGGCCCGCAGTGCGATTGCCGTGGACGACACTTATCTGGTGCGCTGCCTCGAGGACCTCATCGACCGCAAGCAGATCGGCGCCGAACTGACCGTCATTGCCCATCCGTCTGAAGTCGCCAAGCTGGAACAATACGCCGACCAACTGCGAGATCTGAACGTCGTTGCCATGACTCCCGAGCTTGCGTTGCCTCCGGGCGGCTGCATCGTCAAATCGGGTGGCCAGGAATGGGACCTCACGTTTCGCGGCCAGAGCGAGGCGCTCGCCACAATCGCCCGCGATGCGATGATCTACGGCAAGGATGCTGTGAGATCGCCGAGAAACCAGGAACTCGACATAGTGGAGCCCTGCGAGGTCGGCACATGACTCTGCCCTGGAGCCACTGCGCAGCCCAGGTGACCGCTGGGGATCCGATCCGCGTGACCGGCCGCGTGGAAAAACTCGTGGGCCTCGTCATCGAAGTCGTGGGCCTGACCGTCTCTGTTGGTTCCCAGTGCAGCATCGACCTGGGGGGCGGTCGCCAGTCCATCGACTGCGAGGTCGTAGGCTTCCGTGGGAGCACTGCTTTGCTCATGCCCTACGGCAACCTCGATGGCGTCGCGAGGGGTCAGCGGGTGGCTCTGGTAGGAGACTCTTTGAGCGTACCGGTAGGCCCCGAACTCCTCGGCCGTGTCGTGGATGGTCTCGGCCGGCCTGTTGACGGCGGCGCCGATTTCCGAGGCATGCACGAACAACGTGTCGCCGGCCCGCCGCCCTCGGCCATGACGCGGCGTCGGATCACCCAGCACCTGGCCACAGGCGTGCGGTCCATCGATTCGATGATCACGGTGGCCCAGGGTCAGCGTATGGGCATCTTCGCCGGGAGTGGTGTGGGCAAAAGCGTTTTGCTGGGCATGCTCGCCCGCAACGCCGAAGTCGATGTGAACGTCGTAGCGCTGATCGGTGAACGGGGCCGCGAGGTACGGGAATTCCTGGAGCGCGATCTGGGGGTCGAGGGCATGGCCCGCACCGTCGTGGTGGTCGTCACCTCGGACGAGAGCGCCGTCATGCGGGCCAAAGGCGCCGAAACCGCCATGGCCATCGCCGAAAGCTTCCGCGACGCCGGGCGCAACGTCATGCTCATGATGGATTCGCTGACACGCTACGCCATGGCTCTGCGAGAGATCGGTCTGGCTGCGGGGGAGCCCCCCACCACGAAGGGTTACACGCCTTCTGTCTTCGCCGCTCTGCCTCGACTGTGCGAGCGTGCCGGCTGTTCTACAGGCAGCTCCATTACTGCTTTCTTCACCGTCCTGATCGAAGGCGACGACATCCACGACCCCATCGGCGATGCCGTCCGGTCCATCCTCGACGGACACATCATGCTCAGCAGGGATCTGGCTCGCGAGGGCCATTACCCTGCCGTCGATGTCCTGGGCAGCATCAGCCGCCTTCGCCAGGACGTCGCCGAGCCAGAGGTGCTCGCCGCCGGCGTGCGTCTCGCCCGCTGGCTCAAGGCGGTGGAGGAGAATCGAGATCTGATCAATATCGGTGCATACGTGGCTGGATCCGATCCGCTCGTCGACGCCGCCCTCTCTCGACGCGAAGCCATCCGCGGCTTCCTCTGCCAGGAGATCGACGAACCCGCTCCCTTCTCAGATACGGCCCGCGGCTTGCTAAAGCTCACCGCGGAGGTCTGACGTGTTTCATTTCCGACTTGCGAAGGTGATGAAGCATCGGCGCCGCATCGTCGAGAACGAAGCCCGGCGACTACAGGAACTGGCGCTGGCTCTGAATCAGCTACTGGCCAGCCGCCACGCCTTTGCGGCGGATGTCGAGGAAGCGGCACTTGCGGCCCATCGTTCTCGCCGCGACACCGTCGATCTCGGTTTCGAGAGGGCCGCTGCGGCCTTCGTCGAGGGCCGGCGCAAGCAGATCGAATTGCTTGATGTCCAGGCCGGCGAACAGCGGATCGTCGTGGAGCGACAGCGCCGAGTCCTTGTGACGGCACAGCATGAAGTTTCGGTGCTCGAACGTCTGGAAGAGAGGCAGCGCGCCGATTGGGAGCAGACTATGAGACGACGGGAACAGAAACAACTCGACGAAGTCGCCGCCCGCCGCCACGACACTCGATGGTCGGCATGAGCCGTCCCGGAGGAATTGCATGAAATCGTTGATCGTCGTCTCTGCCATCACCTTCACCCTGATCTTCGGGATCATCCTGGTGACAACCGGACTGCTTGAGAGCGCCGTTCACCTCGCCATGCCGAGGACTCCCGGTGTGAAATCCGACGAGCAGCTCGCGGCCGAACGCATCAAGGCGACTCTCGACTCCGAGCGCGACCATATCCAGATCTCTTCGGAACGCCTGCTGACGCTCAAGACGACATTCGATGTGGAGGAAGCCGTCCTGCTCATCCAGCAGCAGAAGATCCAGCAGATGATCACGGAGCTGCGGACCGTCCAGGCAGACTTCACCGAGGAGCGGGAAGTTTCCGTGGCCCGCCTGGCTAAGGTCTACGGGGCCATGAAGCCCGACAAGGCCGCGCCCATTCTCGAAACCCTCCATCCCGACATCGTGCTCGAAATCGTTTCGCGCATGAAGGACCGACAGGCCGCCAAGGTACTTTCGTTCATGGACCGTGCTTTGGCTTCGGAAATCAGCAGCCGGATGAGCCGGAAGGGGGAGGACATTTGAACAGCGTCCAGACCACGACCGGAAGCAGTCGTACCGCCGTCGAGCGCACCACACAGCAGCAAGATCGACGCAGCAACGAGCTGCTGGTCGGTTTCGCAGGTGTCGCGGCACCCGATTTCTCACGTTTGCTGCAGGAAACCATGCCGCCCGCCCAGAAGCGGTCGCACATGGACGAGACGACTTCGACACGCAGTGATGATAACGACCCCAGCAAACGTTCGTCCCGCTCAGGTGCAGACGAACGGCGGGAACCGCGTTTCCGCTCCGACCGTGCCTCCGGAAACCGTGATACCGCGTCCGTCGAACGGCGCAATGATCGGTCCGACCATGCGGCAAAGGAACTGCCCGCAGATAAGGCGCACGGAACCGAGAAGGAGCTCCGTCAAACCCCGGGCGATGATGCAGCGGCGTCGGAACCCGATGGGCTTCCCCAGGACATGAAGCCGACGCTCAGCAGCGAGAGTTCCGCCCCGGTCGATTCACGCCCAGTCGCAACGGTCCAGAACGTGGCGACTCCGGCCGCAGCAGCTCTGACGCCCGGAGTCGGCGTCGTCAAGTTGGACGGCATCTGGCGCGCCGTCGGTGTGCAAGGGCAACAGGCCCCGGAAGCAGCACCCGCTCCCGATCCGGGACAAGTCAAGCAGCAGGTGATCAATTCCCTGTTGAAGCACATGGGTTTGAACAATGGCAAAGGAGACATCCGACTTCATCTGGAGCCGGCCCATCTGGGTAAGTTGGACATCCAGCTCACGCGGGTCGGGGAACGTCTCGAGATCCACATCCGTGTCGAGTCCGCCATGGCCGAGTCCGCATTGCGCGAGGGCGCAGATGAGTTGGGCCAACTGCTGCTGGGACGCAGCACCTCGTGGAACGAGGTCAAAATCCACATCCTAGCGACCGAGAAGGAAGACGACGAGGGAGCCGGCGAACCGCAGGACCGACCCGAACACGGCACGCCTGACGACGGCGATCAGCGGGCCGACCACGGCGACGACCAGGAGGGTGAACGATGAACGTCAGCGGCGTAAACTCGACGACCGCGACGTCGTCCTATACGACGTCCAGCACTCAGGAGAGCCAGGACCAGTTCCTGCAGCTCCTGGTGACCCAGATCCAGAACCAGAATCCCCTCGACCCCATGTCCAACGAGGAGTTCACGTCTCAGCTGACCCAGTTCTCCATGCTGGAGCAGCTCGAGCAGATGAACAGCAACTTCGCGGCCGACATGGGCATTTCCCAGTCTCTGAACAATACCATGATGCTCGACATCGTCGGCCGCACGGCCACGGTTCTTGGCGACGGCGTGGATGTGGCCGACGAGACGGCGACCGGCAGCCGGTTGCAGTCGTCCGGCGACGGAACTGCCACTGTCGAGGTACACAACAGCGCCGGCGAAGTTGTCGCCACATATCTGGCCGATGTGGAGTTGGGTTGGAACGACATCGATTGGAACGGTCTGACCGACAATGGTGAGGCGGCTCCCGATGGTACGTACACCCTGAGCGTCACGGTCGTCGACCGGGCCGGCAACGACATCGGCCACGAAGTCTACCGCCAGGGTCATGTCGACAGCATCCGTTTCGAGAACAACCTGGCCATCCTCTCGGTGGCCGGCGACGAATACTTCGCGTCCGAGATCGCGGAAGTCGGTCTGTAGACCGTTCCAAGGAGGAACCATGCTTCGTTCACTTTACGCAGGAATTTCCGGTCTTGGCGCCAACTCCATCGAGATGGACGTCATCGGCAACAACATCGCCAACGCCAACACGGTGGGTTACAAGGGATCGCGGGTCACGTTCAGGGAAATGTTCTCCCAGACGCTCCACGGGGCAAGCCGTCCCGTCTCGGGTCAGCGCGGCGGTATCAATGCCATGCAGATCGGTCTGGGAACCGCGGTCTCGACCATCGACACGCGCTTCCAGCAGGGGTCGCTGCAGTCGACAGGCATGATCACCGACCTCGCCCTGCAGGGCGACGGCTTCTTCATGCTCAGCGACGGCCGCGATTCGGTCTACACGCGCGCCGGGGCCTTCGGTCTCGACGCAGATCACCACCTGGTGGATCCCGGCAGCGGTCTGCGCCTGCAGGGAGTCATGGCCGGTCCCGACGGGACGATCACCGCCGGTGCCTGGAGCGACATCATCATCGATCCTAGCATGAGCGTTCCCGCTGCGGCTTCGACCAGTCTGCAGATCTTCGGCAACCTCGATGCCGATTCCGACGCCCAGAACAGCATCCTCGAGTCACAGCATCTGATGGCAGCCGCCGCCGGTTCCGACGCCCTGACCGGCCTTTATGCCCAGAACGGCGATCTCATGGGCCTGCAGGACGGCGACCGCATCGCCTTGACCGGCATGGTGGAAACAGGCGGTACGGCCGCGACCATCGACGCCTCGCCGTTCCTTGTCGGCAGCGACGTGGTCGGGGAGGGTGGCGACACCCTGATCGAGCTCCTGGGCTGGGTCACGGCTCAGCTAGAAGCGCTCCCCGAGTTCAACCCTGGTGAAGTCACGCTTACACTCGGAGCCGACGGCTCGGTGTCCATCGACAACGGCAGCGGAGCTGCGACTCTGCTGAACCTGCAGCTTTCTGTGGCCGGCAACTCCGACTTCAACAGCAGTTTCCGCTTCACGAATGCCGTGGCCCCAGGCGGCACCGGTACGACGGACGATCCGGCCGCGAGTCAAGGGCGGTTGCGGGCCGCAGCGACTTCCGACGATCTCTTGACCGACGTGTTCAACAGCCGCGGTGAAAGCCTGGGCTTGAACATCGATGCGCTCAACCCCCAGACGACCCTTTCGTTGAGCGGTTCCATCGGCACGAGCGAAGCTCCCGGCTACAACCTGGTGGCCGACGCCGCCTCGACGGTCCAGGACCTGCTCACGGGTCTGCAGATCGCCTTCGGCATCAGCACCGATCCGGTCACCATCAACGAACAGGGCGAGGTGCTCCTGCTCGGCGAACTGGGCACGGAGAACGCCCTGGGCCAGGTCGAGATCCGTGAAGTCGGCGAAGTGAACCCGACCCTCGAAACCTCGTTCTCCTTCACCGAAGTCCAGGAGGCCGCCGATTCCGACACCTTCACCATGTCGTCGATGGTCTACGACTCCCTCGGGAATACCCACAACGTACAGCTGACCTTCACCAAGCGGGTCGGCTTGAACGAATGGACGTGGACCGCCGAGATGGAGGGGACCGAAGAGCTCATCGAAGGCGGATCCGGCACGGTCACCTTCGACAGCAATGGTGACATCGTCGCCTTCCGCTACGCAGACGATTCCGGCCATCTGTCGTTCCGTCCCCAGAGTGCCGACGACCAGGGCGCGGATATCGTGATCATCGAGATCGACGCCGGTCAGCTCGGCACCCTCGACGGCATGACCCAGCATGCCGGCACCGACACCCTGCAGGGCATGTCCGACGGCTATGCGGCGGGCGAGCTGCTCGATTTCGAAATCGATACCAGCGGCACCGTCATCGGCCGTTTCTCCAACGACACCATGCAGACCCTGGCCCGCGTCGGCATCGCGCGTTTCGCCAACAACGAAGGACTGCTGCAGGCCGACGGGAACAGCTACAAGGTCAGCAGCAACTCCGGAGCGGCGATGACCATGTTCGCCGGCGACGGCGAGGGGACCCTGGTGGTTTCCGGGGCTCTTGAAGGATCCAACGTGGATATCACGGCGGAACTGACGAATCTGGTGGTAGCCCAACGCGCCTTCCAGGCCAATGCACGCGTTGTGACGACGGGGGACCAGATCTTGCAAGAGATCGTCTCGATGCTGCGTTAACGCGCCTAAAGGAGCTAAAGGACCATGATCAACGTCACGAAATTGAACGGGAGCCAGATGGTGCTCAACACCGATCTCATCGAAACGGTTGAGATCACTCCCGATACCCTGATCAGCCTCACGACGGGGCGCAAGATCATGGTCAAGGAGACGTTGGACGACGTGATCCGTCTGTCCATCGAGTTTCGTCAGAAATCGCGCAGCCACCCCGTGCCCACCGGTGGCACGGGCTCTGTGTACGAAGGCATTGATCAGCACTAGGACTCACTGCAGCGAGGTCGAACTGTGGATATCGCGACGATCATCGGAATCTTCGGCGCCCTGGGTCTGATCGTATGGGCGATCCTGATGGGGGGATCCCTGATCCTGTTCGTCAACGTTCCGTCCATGATCATGGTCTTCGGCGGCACGGTGATGGCGATTTTGACGAACTACCCGCTGACGCGGGTTATCGGCATGATCGGCATCATCAAAAAGACGGTCCTGACCGAAGCCAATGCACCGGAAGAGGTCATCCAGCGCATCGTCAAGTATGCCGAACAGGCGCGCAAGGAGGGCATGCTGGCCCTCGAAGAGCATTCCGAAAATGAGGAGAACGACTTCCTCCGTAAGGGTCTCCGCCTGGCCGTAGACGGCACCGATCCCTCGCTCCTGCAGCGCATTCTGGAAACGGACATCGAGCAGCAGCAGAAGCGTCATCTCGAGGGTAAGAAGATCCTCGACGCCGGCGGCGTCTACGCTCCGGCTTTCGGCATGATCGGAACCCTGGTGGGACTGGTGAACATGCTGGCGAACATGGAAGACCCCAGCTCCATCGGCACAGGCATGGCGGTGGCTCTGCTCACGACCTTCTACGGCGCCGTGATGGCCAACGCCTTCTTCATTCCCATGGCCGGCAAGCTCCAGACGAGGTCGGGAGAAGAAATCCTCGTCCGTGAAATGATCATCGAAGGCGTCATGGGGATCCAGGGCGGCGACTCCCCGCGCATCGTCGAAGAGAAGCTCAAGTCCTTCCTGACTCCCAGCGCCCAGCGGGCCATGGAAAAGGACATCGACTGATCCCCGCGGAGGGCCACGATGGCGAAGAAGTGTAAATGCCCCCCCGAAGAGCCCGGAATCCCGGGGTGGGTGGTGACCTATGGGGACATGATGTCCCTGTTGCTGACGTTCTTCATCCTGCTGCTCAGTTTCTCGTCGATCCAGGAGACGAAATTCAAGCAGGCCATGGAGTCTCTGCAGACGGCCCTGGGCGTATTCCACAATTCCGACACCATCATCGAATTCGAAAATGTCGTCGTTCCTAAGGACGAAGGAGCGGCCGACGAGGAGATGCTCTACGAGTTCCGGCAATTGGAACAGTACTTGCTCGATGAGGGACTCGACGATCAGGTCGAAGTGTCCATGACCGATCAGGGGATCCAGATCAAGATCGAAGACGAGTTCCTTTTCTCCTCCGGCAAGGCCGTGCTGCAAGGCACGGCGGGAGCGGTCCTCGCCAAGATCTCGGACTTCCTGGACGGCAAGGCCACCACGATCGAAGTCAGCGGGCACACGGATTCGCTGCCGATCAACACGCCTCAGTTCCCGTCGAACTGGGAGCTCTCGGCGGCCAGGGCCATCGCCGTGGCCAGGAGCCTCCAAGGAACGGGAATCCAGCCCGCGCGGCTGCGGGCCACGGGATACGGAGAGTTTAGGCCCATCGCCGACAACGGCACGCCGGATGGGCGATCGAAGAATCGACGCGTCGAGATCTTCATGAAGTACGAAGAGAAAACCGCCGCGGAAAACGCCGCGACAACGACTCAGGAAAGCGAGGGCTAAGCAATGGCCGAAGAAAAGACGAAGACCGAGACGCCTCCGGAACCCAAAGCGGGATTCCTGGACAACAAGATCGTCCTTTTGGGCATCATCGTGGTCCTGCAGGCCGTGATGGCTGTCGGGATCGTCCAGTTCGTGATCGCTCCGAAGCTGACGGCCTTGGGGGAGTCGACGACCGATACGGTCGTGGTTGCGGCCGTTGAAGGTGAAGGCGTCATCGTGGGACTGAACGAGATGGTCGTGACCCTCAATGACGGCAGTCGCCGTCAGAACTATCTGAAGATCACCATCGATCTCGAGGTCAGCGACCAGGTCACAGCCGATCTCGTTACGGCGCGGATGCCCCAGCTGCGTGACATCGCAATCCTGGCCCTGTCCAACAAGTCCTCCGACGATCTCGGCACCGGCGACGGCAAAGCGGCCCTCAAGGCCGAACTGCACCGCAAGCTCGGTGATGTGCTGCCCGAGGGCAAGCTCACGAGCGTCTATTTCTCCGACATGGTTGTCCAGTAGGGACCGCCGCGGGACGGAAACGATGAGCACCGAGACTACGAACACCAACGTCGATATCGACGATCTGCTCGATCAGGAGCCCGAGGGATTCGCCGGCGATCCGGCGCCCTCCCGCGAGCCTGAAGAGGAGAACGCGGCGCCTGTTCGCGACGGCCTGGCGGGTCAGAGTATCGAGCACACCTTGGGGCGTCACCGGGGCCACCCGATCCTGCCCTTCGATTTTCGGCGTCCGTACAACATCTCGAAGTCTTTCGAGAAGAACATGCTGACGATCTGCGAATCGTTCGCCAAAACAGTCTCCCTCTCGTTTACCAGCATGCTGCGGGCGAATGTCAGCATGGAGCACAAGAGTCTCAAGCTCTCCACCTTCGGCGACTACGTGCGTACCCTGCCCGCCCTGTCGAGCGTTGCGACCCTCTCGCTGCCGCCCCTGGCCGGCCCCTCCCTGCTGCTGATGGACATCGGCATGAGCTTCATCATCATGAAGCGTCTGCTCGGCGGTCTGATCGAAGAGGAAACGAACCCCCGCAAGTTCACGGACATCGAATTCGGCGTGGCGCGGATCATCGTCACCAAGATCCTCGACGCTTTCAGCGCAGCTACGGAGCGAACCGTACCTATTCAGCCCGAACTCAACGGCATGGAGAACAGTCCCGCCTACCTCGGTACCATGAGCAACGGCGAGACGGTGATCCTGCTGGAGTTCCAGCTCGACCTGGACGGAGTCACCGGCGAGATCGTGCTCTGCATTCCGCTGACGGCCTTCGAGCCCGTATGGGAACAGTTCTCACCGGATGAGAGCGCCGAGTACCGGACCCTTGATGAAGTACGCCGTGACCGCACCCTGGTGTTCGACATGCTTCAGATCACGTCATCGGATGTGATTGTAAATCTGGGTGAAATCCAGATGCCTCTGAGCAAGGTTCTGCAGATTAAGGAAGGGGACGTGATTCCTCTCCACAAGTCCGTGAATTCCCCCCTGACCGTCGAGGTTCAGGGCAAGCCCCTGTTCAAGGGAACGCCTGGCAAGCTCCACAACAGTCGTGCGCTGCGGATCACCGAGCGCCTCGACCCGGAGGACTGAGATGACCAACGACACCATGAGCCCCGAAATCGCCAACCAGGAACTCGTCAAGGATGAGGCGGTCCAGAAGAACACCACGCCCAATCCCATGGAGACTCCGTTGCACGAAGATCTGGAGAACATCGGTTCCGGCGCCGAAAACCTGGGTGTTCTGCTCGACATCGACATGAAGGTGAACGTGGAACTGGGACGGACACGCATGAAGGTGCGCGAGATCCTGGACCTGGCTCCCGGGACGGTCGTGGAGCTCGGCAAATCGCCCAGCGAGCCGGTGGACCTGATGGTCAACGGCGTGTTGACCGCCCGCGGTGAAGTAGTGGTCGTGGACGATCACTTCGCGATCCGCATCACCAAGCTGCTGCGACGCGGCGAGCACATCCAGAAGCTGGTCTGAGATGGAATTCGGCGCTCCGTGGTGGCGGTTGATCGGCTCGTTCCTGCTGGTGGCCGGCGTCCTCGTACTGACCCTCAAGTTGCTCGGCCAGTGGCAAGGGCGGCGCCTGCCCGGCGAGTTCCGTCTGCTTGACGTCTCGCCCCTCGGACCCCGACGCTCCGTGGAGCGTTTGCAGTACCGTGACGAAGAACTGATCATCTACCGCAGCGAAGGCGCCATGTTGCTGGTCGACAGACAGCCGGCGAAACCCGCTGGATCCGCTCCCTCCGACGAGGGCCCCGCCACCCTGGCCCGCAGCCTGAAACGGGTGCTCGGCCGCCGCTGACCGATCTGAAACCGACCGCTCCTGGACATCCCTCGACCGGCCCGGATCCCTACCGGACGGTCCTTTTTCAAACCCCAAGCCAAGCTGAAGCCGCATCACAAGATGCCTGGGAGAAGACGGCGCCCCTGAAGGTGAGGATGGCACGCGTGTTGCGAGAGCACGACGTGATGACCGACCCGAACCGGAGGCCCTCCTTGCGCGCTTTTCGAATCATCATGTTGGCCGTGCTGTTGATCGGCGTTGTTGCAGCGTCTGCATCGGCCCAAATCACAGCGCCTGCGGGGCAGGTTCCCACTTCCATCAGCTTGTCTCTGGGCGATGCCGACGGTGCCGCCCGGATGGACGTAGCGGTGGAAATCGTTCTGCTGATGACCCTGTTGACCCTCGCGCCAGCCTTGCTGGTCATGCTCACCAGTTTTACGCGCATCGTCATCGTGCTGGGCTTCCTGCGTCAGGCCATGGGCACCAACCAGATGCCTTCGAACCAGATCGTCATCGGCCTGGCGCTCTTCTTGACCTTCGTGGTCATGGGCCCGGTGATCCAGCAGATCAACACCGATGCGGTGCAGCCTTACCTGGCCGAGCAGATCACTCAGCAGGAGGCCTTCTCCCTGGCCCAGGCTCCGCTCAAGGAATTCATGCTGGGCCAGGTGCGGGAAAAGGACGTGGCTCTGTTTTTGGAACTGACCGATCGGGAGGCTCCCGAAACACCTCAGGAACTGCCCATGCTGGTGGTCGTGCCGAGCTTCGTGCTCGGCGAGCTGAAGATGGCCTTCCAGATCGGCTTCGTGCTGTTTTTGCCGTTTTTGATCATCGACATGGTCGTCGCCTCGGTGCTGATGTCCATGGGTATGATGATGCTCCCGCCCGTGTTGATCAGTCTTCCGTTCAAGATTTTGCTCTTCGTCCTCGTCGACGGCTGGTACCTGGTCGTGCGCTCATTGGTGAGCGCCTTCGAATGACCCCGGGAGGGTCCCATGACGCCTGAAACCGTGATCGAACTGGGCCAGACGGCCATGAAGACGACCCTGCTGGTGGCCGGCCCGATGCTCGCCGCAGGCATGCTCGTGGGTCTGGTGATCTCCATCTTCCAGGCCGCCACCCACATCAACGAGATGACCATGACCTTCGTACCGAAGATCGTCGCCGTCTTCGTCACCCTGGTCCTTTCGCTGCCCTGGGCCATCTCCCAGCTGACGCGCTATACCGAAGGCATCTTCGAGCGCATCGGCGCCATGTAGGAGGGTCCGTGCCCGTCACCTTCGACGCGACCTTCCTGGTAGTGACGGTGCTGCTGACGCTGCGTCTGTCCATCGTCGCAGCGTTGCTGCCGTTGATCTCCGGACGGACAGTTCCGGTCGCCTGGCGCTTGACCCTGGCCGGCGTCGTGGCCGCGGCAGCAGCGCCCGTGATCGTTGCGACCCTGCCACCAGGAACCCTGATCCTGACCTGGGAGACGCTGCTGGCCGAAGCCGGCAACAGCACCCTGGTGGGCATGATGGTCGCCTTCGTGGTGGGCATCCCGTTTGCAGCCGTCCGCTTCGCCGGCCAGATCATCGGCGTGCAGATCGGTTTCTCCATGGTCAACACCATCGATCCCCAGAGCAACATGCAGGCGTCGGTGCTGGCCCAGTTCTACTACCTGCTCGCGGTGATGATCTTCTTCGCTCTGGACCTCCACCACATGCTGATCCGGGTGCTCGTCGAGACCTGCTATGTGGCGCCCCTGTTCGGCGATGTGGCCGTGCGGTCCGGCGCCTGGTATCTCGTCGGCGGTTTTGGGGAATTCTTCAAGATCGGATTTGTGATCGCGACGCCGGTGGTGATCGTGCTGCTGCTGATCAGTGCGGCCATGGGGTTCGTCGTCAAGACCGTGCCCCAGATCAACATCCTGGTGGTGGGCTTCCCCATCAAGATCGCCGTGGGCTTGGCCGTTATGGGCGCATCGCTCGTGTTCTTCGGCCGCATCGTCACGGATCTGATGACCGGTATGGAAACGCAGCTCTACGAGCTGCTTTCGGCGCTGCGCGCCTGAACGACGGGGCCGAGGAGGCCCTTTTCCCACCGAGGAGGTGAGTGGACATGGCGGAAGGATCGAGCGGAGAGAAGACTGAAGCGGCGACAGGTAAACGTCGCGAGAAGGCCCTCGAAGAAGGACAGGTGGCCGTCAGTCAGGAGGTCAACAGCCTCATCGTGCTGCTGCTCGCCTTTTCGCTGCTGTTCGTCGTGGGCGGGTTCATGTCGCGACTCCTGGGGGAGAACTCCCGCTACCTCTTCGGCCAGGCGCACATCTTCCTTCTGGACAATCCCTACGCCCTGGTGGAGATCGCGTCGGCCAACTTCGCCCTGATCCTCAAGACCCTCGCTCCGATCATGCTCACGGTGATGGTCGCCGGTGTCGCAGCCAACGTGTTGCAGGTGGGCTGGCACGTGAACATCTCGGCGATGGCGTTCCGTTGGAGCAAGCTCAATCCCGTTTCGGGGCTCAAGCAAATCGTCTCGAAGAAGTCCGCCTTCGAGCTGTTCAAGAACGTGCTGAAAATCACCATCATTTCAACCATGGGCTGGCTGACCATCAACGGCGTGATCGGTGAAGTCGTCGGCACGTCGCTGCTGACCCTCGACGGTGCAGCGGCTGTCGGCAAGACAATGATGATGAAGCTCGTTTACCGCATGCTGGCTTTGCTCGCCCTGCTGGCCGTGGCGGACTGGACGTTCCAGAAATGGCAGCACGAGGAAGACCTCAAGATGACCAAGCAGGAGGTCAAGGAGGAGGCCAAGGATCTCGACGGTGATCCCCAGATCAAGGCCCGTATCCGCTCGATGCAGCTCGAGAACCTGCGTCGTCGCATGATGGCCGACGTACCCACGGCCGATGTCGTGATCACCAACCCGACCCACTTCGCGGTGGCTTTGAAGTATGTGCCGGGTGAGCCGGCGCCGAAGGTCGTGGCCAAGGGCGCCGATCATGTCGCGCGTCGGATCAAGGAAATCGCCCGGGAAAACCGGGTTCCCGTCATCGAGAACAAACCGCTGGCACGTGCCCTGCATAAGGTCGTCGAGATCGGGCATTACATCCCGGACGAACTCTACAAGGCCGTGGCGGAGATCCTGGCCTACGTCTACCGCTTGAAGAAGTCCTAGGAGAGCCATTTGGAGCATCAGTCGAGCATCGACAGGGACATGATCCTGGCCAACAGCAACGTGCTGAGCGCGTTGGCTGTCGTGGCCGTGATCGGTCTGATGATCATGCCGGTGGCCCCGTTGGCCCTCGACCTGCTGATCACCTTCAACATCGCCTTCGCGGTGGTCATCCTGCTGGTCGCGCTCTACCTGAAGGAACCCCTGCAATTCTCCAGTTTCCCGTCACTTCTGCTGATGGTGACCCTGTTCCGACTCAGCCTGAACGTGGCCTCGACGCGCTTGATTTTGGGGGAGGCCGAAGCCGGTAAGGTGATCCAGAGCTTCGGCGACTTCGTCGTGGGCGGCAACTACGTCATCGGCGTGATCGTCTTTGCCATCTTGATGATCGTCCAATTCGTGGTCATTACCAAGGGATCCGGCCGGATCGCCGAGGTGGCGGCCCGCTTCACCCTGGACGCCATGCCGGGCAAGCAGATGGCCATCGATGCCGATCTGGGCGCCGGCATGATCACCGAGAAACAGGCCCGCAAGCGCCGCCAGGACATCGCCAGCGAGGCCGAGTTCTTCGGCGCCATGGACGGCGCCAGCAAGTTCGTGCGGGGCGACGCCATTGCCGGAATCGTGATCACCCTGATCAATATCCTGGCAGGTTTCGTGATCGGAATGACGCAGCTGGATCTCTCGGCCGGCGATTCCATGCGTCGGTTCACCACTCTGACGGTGGGCGACGGCCTCGTCAGCCAGCTCCCCGCCTTGTTGATCTCCACCGCCGCGGGCATGGTCGTCACACGCCAGAGCAGCTCCCTGAACCTGGGGCAGGCCCTGACGATGCAGATCTTCCGTCAGTCCAAAGCCGTGGATCTGGCCAGCGGTGCCCTCATCGTCTTCGGCTTGATTCCCGGACTGCCGACACTTCCCTTCGTACTGCTCGGCTCCACCTTCGCCGTGGTGGGACGCATCCTGAACAAGAAGGTGCAGGCGGCCACCGACGCGGAAGAAAAGGAAGAGCAGGACGCCATCGACGCCGAGTCGGCCCCAGAAGTCCACGAGAAGGACGGCCGCTTCATCACAGATACCCTGGAGCTGGAACTGGGGTACGGCCTGCTGCCCCTGGTGGACGAGCGCCGCGGCGGAGACCTGCTCCAGCGCATCAGCAAGGTCCGCAATCAGATCGGTCTCGAACTCGGCATCGTGGTGCATCCGGTGCGGGTCCGCGACAATCTCCAGCTCGAGCCCAATCAGTACGTGCTGAAGCTCAAGGGCGTAGAGATCGCGCGTTCGACACTGCTGCCCGAACGGCTGCTGGCCATGAACGCCCTGGGCTCGGATGCTGAATTCGGCGGCATGCCCACGGTCGAACCTGCGTTCCGACTGCCCGCCGTGTGGATCGAACCCGGGATGAAGACCGCTGCGGAGATGGAGGGGTTCACCGTTGTTGAGCCCTCGGCAGTGCTGACGACGCATCTCTCTGAAATCGTACGTGCTCACGCCGATGAACTGCTATCGCGGCAGGATGTGAAGGACCTGTGCGAGACGGTGCGTGACTTCGCCCCTTCGCTCATCGAAGACCTCATTCCGGATCGGGTGCCGATCAACACCCTGCACAACGTCCTGCGCTCCCTGCTGCACGAGCGCGTGCCGGTCAAGGACATCGTCACGATCCTCGAGACCCTGGCCAATCACAATGCAGCGTCGGCGCCCGTCGACTCCCTCGTGGAAAAGGTGCGCGAAAGCCTGCGTCGGATCATCAGTTCTCTGTACACCGAGCCCGACGGTTTCATGCACGTCGTATCAATTCACCCAGATACGGAGCGTGTGATCGCCCGCGCGGCCCACGACTCCGAAAATATCGGTTCTGTTGTTCTGGATCCGGCCTTCGCCCAGTCGTTCCTCGAGCGTCTTGAGCGCTCTCTTCAGGCCGCCTATCGCCGCGGCACCCCGCCGGTGCTGCTCGTTCCCACACCCATCAGGATGTTCATGAAGCGGCTCGTCGAGCCCAGCTTCTCCAGCCTGGCCGTCGTCGGTTACACGGAGATCACGTCCCAGACGCAGATCAAGTCCGCCGGCACGGTCTCGACGAAGGACGTGAGCCATGCTCAGCAAGCAACCGGTTGATCTGCCTACCGTGACGATCCGCGGCCGCACTCTCAACGAGGCTTTGGCCAACGTGAAGAAGCGTTACGGACCGAACGCCCAGATCGTCGAGAGCCGCGAGGTGAAGGAGCGCAGTATCGAAGGGTTGGGCGAAACGCGGTTGGTGGAAATCGTGGTCGCTCTGAACAGCGGCTTCGCCGCTGATGACTCCGGCCCGGCCGGCATGCCCGAGGCTCTCGCCGTCGAGGTCGCGCGCATCGAGTCCCTCGTCCAGGATATCACCCGTGGGCGCCGACGCGACGTCGACGCCGACGCGGAGCTGCTGGATTCGTTTCCCTTGACCAGGGAACTCCTGCTGTCCGGTGTCTCTCGACCCGCTGTCCGACAGATCGCCAGAACATGGCGGGCCGAAGGCGGAGCGGCCGAGCCCCGTCAGCATCTGGCGAGCCTTCTTCCCACCAGCGGGGGCACATGGGAAACCATCGGGGGCCGCCACCTCGTGCTAGGACGTCCGGGATCAGGCAAGACCACCCTCGTCTTGGGCACAGCCGCGACCCTGCGGTCCCGCGGGCAACGGGTGTTGATCCTGGCCCTTGGACCACGGCACAAGGGAGACGTCCGTCAGCTCCAGGAAGAGTCGCGGCTGCATGGCTACGATGCGGCGATTTTGCGCCGCGGCGATCAGATCGTACGCGCCGCCGAACACTTCAAATCCTACGACGCCGTGATCATCGACACGCCCGCCCTCGGCACGGCGTTCATGTCCGACCCGGCCGTACAGGTCATTCTCGCCGGGGACGAAAACATGCACAGGCATCTCGCGGTCCCCCTGGACTCGGATCAGAGCGTCATCGGGCAGGGCTGGCTCCAGGCAAAGGAGTGGAACTGCGACTGGATCGCCCCGACACGTCTCGATCTGATTGCTCACAAAGGCAAGCTCATCGATGTGCTGATGGCCGCACCGTGCCCCGTCTCTCTGCTTGGACGCGGCCCCTGGCCGGGACCGAGCCCCGTCGTCCCTTCATCGGCGCAGCTGGTCGAATCGGTTCTGGTGCGTCAAGCGAAGACGACCGAACGGCATCTGGGCCTGTCGGCCAAGGCCAGGGAGGTCTGATCCATGCAACGTCTCGTCAATACAATCGCCATGACCGCAGCCCTTGTGGCGGCCGGCATGGCTCTGTGGCGGGATTACGGTGTGCTCGTGACTTTCAAGCGGGCGGCGATCGCCTATTTCGCCTTCTTCATCGTGGGTTCCCTGCTGGCGTTCGTGTTCAAGGCTGGCATCGAAGAGGAATGGATCCGCGAGGCGAGCCTGAAAAGGAGCCGTGATCTGGCTTTGAAGAAAGCCCAACAGAAAGCCGCTGACGAGCTGCAGTACGCAAAGATGCACAAGGAAGATGAAGAAGCGGAGTCGTCCGTCTGATTCAGCAGCCGACCATGGCACGAAACATGCAGAACCAGACGAACATCCAACAGGAAAGGCGACCAATGCTGAAGACGGATACACTCGCACACCGAGAACTATGGGATCGCGTCGCTGCCGACGCCGATTGGGACGCCCGCCAGAAGCTGGTGGAGATCTATGCGCGCGTGGTCAAATACGTGGCTGGCCGCATGGCCATCGGGCTTCCGCATTACGTGGACCAAAGCGACCTGGTGTCGGCCGGTCTGTTGGGGTTGATCCAGGCCATCGACAACTTCGACGCCGACCGCGGCATCAAGTTCGAAACCTACGCCATCCCGCGCATCAGGGGTGCGATTCTCGACGAGCTGCGATCGCAGGATTGGTTCCCGCGTTCTTTGCGCCGCAAGGCGCGCCAGCTCGAAGAGGCGTACACGAACCTCGAGGCCCGCTTCGGTCGTCCGGCCACCGACGAGGAACTCGCCGCCGAGCTCGGACTGAGCCGCAACGAGCTCAGCACGATGATCGATGAGGTGTCCGTGGCCACGATCATCTCCCTCGACGCGGACAGCTCCGGAGACGGTGACGACTCCTCGTCCCTCGGCGATTACCTGCCTGATCCGAAAGCCGAAGACATCGAGGAAAAGGTCTCCTCACAGGAGATGATCCAGCTGATCGCGAGCGGACTCGAGGAACTGCCTGAGAAGGAGCAGTTGGTGCTGATCCTTTATTACTATGAGGATCTGACCCTCAAGGAGATCGGCGCCATCCTCGACGTGACCGAATCCCGCGTCTGCCAGATCCACACCAAGGCTGTCATGCGGCTCAAGAGCAAATTGCTTCAGCCGGCCGGCAAGAAGACCATCGGCCGCCTCTCGAAGGATCTGAGCGACTCCCGCAAGAAGCAGGCTTCGAATCGGGACGAACTGGACATCAAGTCTCTCAATCTCATGGCGGGTTTCGCCGTCGTGTCGCTGATCCCTCTGGCCGAGGTGCTCGTCGATCTCAGGGTACCCTGGCTCGAGGCGGTCCGCTGGTTGGGATAGGAGGCGAGGCATGAACGGCGACGGATTCGCGGTCAAGACGACCATCGCGCAGATGGGAAGCGTGGCCAGGACGCAGCTCAAAGCCCAGCAGGTGCACAACACCGGCCCCGAGCACGCCAAGAAGCCCGGGGAGAAGGAGAGCCGCGTCGAGAAGGTGCGCGAGACCGAGGAAGCGCAGAAGAGCAAGGTGGATCCGGAGAAGAACAAGGACGACGGACGACGGCACCCAAGTCATCATGAAGCGGAGGACGCCGAATCCGCGTTGAGGAACGACCTGGACCAACGCAGTGAATCCGGCGAAGAAATCGGACTGCGGCTCGACATCAAGGCGTGAACGAAGCGGCTGGAGGAATCATGGATATCATCGGCATGTTGCAGGACGGAAACGGAGCTTTGGCCTGGCTGACGGCCGTATTGCTGGCACTGGGAGGGACCGCCGTGGTGGTGGCGTTCTGGGCCCAGATGCGGCGAGGCATTCCGGCGATCACCGTGCTGAAGGTTGCCCTCGGGTTTCGGCGTAAAGCCCGCGGCCCCGCGCCGACGATCTCTCCGGTTTCCGAATCGCCCCAAAAGTCGAAACCTGTTCCCCAGGGCATCGATGCCTACAAAGCGGAAGCGGCGCGGAGGCCTACGGAGCCGGAATCGAGCCAGACCGACGTGACGAACATCTCGCCCAGCGCCGGGAACCGTACCGTATTGAGCGAACGCCAGCTGACAGTCTACCTCACTCGTCTGCGGCGGGCCGCCGATACACTCGAAGAGGTCGCTCGTCAGGAAGCGCCCATGTCCGAATCCCACGCCGAAGACTCCCTGCTCGCAACCCACTGACATCCATTTGGAGGCCCGGGCTTGAAAACCCGGGCCTCTTTGTTATGATGGGGACGAGTTGACATGACAAATGTGCAGGAGGGGCCGTGGACTCGAATCTCGTTGTACTTCTGGGCCGTAACCCCGCTCTCTACAAAATTCTCGCCGACTGGCAGCTGCCAGCCGTGGATCTCTATATCCACGAGTCGCCATCGGAAGCTCTGGCCGCATTTGCCGACGGCCTCGGGGCTTTGTTCCTGTTCGATACCAGCGGCTATCAGAACACCGGTCATATCATCGACACGTTCCAAGCCATGAAGGGCGACGCCGACCTCATCGTTCTCGGCGATCCGGCTGTGCTTTCGGACCGCAACGAGATTCCGCGGCGCGGGCGCATCCGCCGCCTGGACCTGACGGCGTCCCCTGAAGAGCTGCGCAACGTCATGGAACGCCTCCTTCGTCTGCGCAGCGTGCGCACCCGCAGCGGCATCGCCGGCCGCTCGTCGGCCGTGCAGCAGATGATCGCCCTGATCGCCCAGGCGGCCCCTCTCGACGTCAACGTCTTGATCCTGGGTGAAAGCGGCACGGGGAAGGAGCTCGTCGCCCAGGCGATCCATGAGCACTCCTCTCGTGCTGACCGTCCGTTCCTCAGCGTGAACTGCGGCGCCCTGAGCGAGGGGGTGCTCGAGAGTGAACTGTTCGGCCATGCCAAGGGCGCATTCACCGGGGCGGTGCAACGCCATGAAGGCGTGTTCCAGCGTGCGGACGGCGGCACCCTTTTTCTCGATGAGGTCGCCGAAATGCCCCTCGGCATGCAGACCCGCTTTCTCAGGGCGCTGGAAACGGGCGAGTTCACACCCGTCGGGGGCTCCGAGACTCTGCACAGCGATATCAGACTCGTGGCCGCCACGCATCGCGATCTGGCCGCCGACGTTGACTCCGGACGCTTCCGCCAGGATCTCTACTACCGCCTGCGCGTGGTCGTGATCCCCACACCGCCGCTGCGGGACCGCATCGAGGATGTGCTGGTTCTGTCCCAGACGTTCCTCGACCAGGAGAACAAACGGCACGGCCTGAAACTACGGGGACTTTCCAAACCGGCGCTCCGTGTGCTCGAACAGTACCGCTGGCCGGGGAACATTCGAGAACTCCGCAACGTTATCAGTTCGCTGGTTGTCTTGAAGCAGAGCGGTATGATCGAAGTGGACGACCTGCCTCTCGACATCATTGAAGCGGTCGCCCACACGGGCAGCTCTCCCAATGTTCCGGTTCCGATGGGGACGGTGCTGCGCGACGGTCTCGACATGGAGATCCTCACCAGGACATTGTGGGAGCTCCGCAACGATGTTAAAGAGATCAAGGCTCGTCTTCTGGGAGAACCGCGGGCCGAGGGTTGGCGCGATACGTTGTCCGGCTCGGTCGTTGATACCTATGCAGGCGATAGCGGCTATTCCACCGAACCCATCCACGAGGGCGGGGACCTTCAAAGCGCTGAACGGGCCCTGATCGAGGCTGCCTTGAGGGCGACCGGTGGCCGCAGGCGTCAAGCTGCGGAACGTCTGGGCATTTCGGAACGGACCCTGTACCGTAAGATTCGCAGGTATGGACTGGTCTGAGGCTGGCTTCCGGTCCCGGAACGGTCTATCATGATGGAGGATCAAGCGGCCTGTGCCGCCACCCCCATTCTTCCCTCCCCTGGGAATGAGAGGACGATATGCGGAGATTCCGGACGGATCATCCTGGTAGGTACATGACGAAGGCGATGGCGGCCTTGCTGCTGATCATCGCCTTATGCGGGACCGCGGCCGCCGACAAGTATGCGGGCGCCTTCATGGATGACGGCGGCGGCGCTCGTGCCCTCGCTCTGGGCGGCGCCTTTACGGCGGTGTCCGACGACCCTTCCGCCGCGTACTGGAACCCTGCCGGTCTGAGTCTGACGACCGAGCGCTCGTTGCTGTTGATGCACGCAGAGCGCTTCGGCGGATTGGTCGACCGCGATTATGTTTCGTATGTACAGCCTGTGGGCTGGTCCCTTTTCGGCGGCGAGGAGTCGGGATTCGGCATTTCTCTGATCCGTCTCGGCGTGGACGATATCCCGTTGACGAGCCACCTCGAGGACGCCCTCGACGTCAACGGTGACGGCGAGGTCGACGATGACGAACTGCTCGGACTCTTCGAGTACCGTGATGACATCGAATGGGTCAGTGATTCCGAGTACGGATTGTTCGTGTCCTATGCTGAACTGATGGGTTCATGGCGGCTGGGCGGATCCTTGAAGCTGATCTCGCAGAACGTGGGCATCTATTCGAGCTTCGGCATCGGCATGGACATCGGTCTGTTGCGGCAGGGCATCTGGCGCAATCTTGACGTGGGGTTGAAGCTCCAGGACATCACCACCACATATCTGTCCTGGGACACAGGCAAACATGAGATCATCGCACCGGCCGTCATCCCAGGCCTGGCCTACCGTGTCGACCTGCCTCAGTGGGACGCTACGGTCCTGATCGCCACCAGCTTCGAGACACGGTTCGAGAACCGCGGCAACCTTGCCGACCAGTACGCGAGCGGTTCGATGAGCACGAACATGCACTCGGGCATGGAAGTGGGAGTCGGCGGCAAGGTCTTCGTCCGCGGTGGCTTCGACAGCGGCTGGGGATCGGAAGATGTCACGGCCGGCGCCGGCTTCATGCTGTCGCGGCTGGTGGTGGACTACGCCTACGCGGGGGACACCCTGGGGATCCAGGAATCCACGCACCGCGTCAGCCTGACCGTCGGCTTCTAGGAGCGCGGGGGTCGGTAGGCGAAGAGCCGCTGACCGGGCTTGATGAAGCTCGATCCGTGCATGTTGTTGACCCGGCGCAGATGGGCCAAAGTCACACCGAGTTTTCGGGCGATACCGCTGAGGGTGTCGCCCGTTTTCACGTTGTAGGCAACGCGTTCGTGTCCCGTGGGCGGAACGTAGTAACCGGCTTCCTTGGCCCTGCCCGCCACACGTTCGGCCAGCGAGCCGGGCATGGGGATGAGCAGTTTGTCGCCGGGGTGGATGAGCTTCACGTCGATGATCTTGTTGAGCCGGGCCACGTCCTGCACCGAGGTGCCGTAGTGCCCCGCGATGGCGCCGAGAGTTTCGCCATTCTGAACGGTGTGACGCCGCCAGGTCAGGCGCTCCTCCAGGGGGATTCTGAGCAACTTCTGCAGGCATATCTGACCGGTGCCGCGCGGGACTTTGACCGGATAGTCCGTCTTGCCGGGGGGAGTGGCCCCGCGGATGAGCCCGGTGTTCAAGGCATGCACTTCCTCGGCGGGAACGCCGGCGCAGCGGGCGATGAGGTCGAGGTCGGTGGCGTCGGTCACGTCCACGATGTCGAAGCCCATGTCGGGACGCGACTCCACTGTGAGCCCATAGGCATCGGGGTTCTCACCCAAACGGGCCACGGCGATGAATTTCGGGATGTGGTTGCGAGTCTGCGGCGGCAGGTGCAGCTCCCAGAAATTGTCGTGTGCGCTGCGTGTCATCGCCCGATCGACGCGTCCTTCGCCGGCATTGTAGGCGGCCAGCACGAGGGCCCAATCTCCGAAGTGATTGTAGAGCTGGCTGAGGTACTTGGCGGCGGCCTGCGTCGCCAGCAGCATGTCTTGGCGTTCATCCACCCACCAGTCGCACCGCAGCTTGAAGTGACGGGCCGTACCGGCCATGAACTGCCAGGGCCCGACGGCGTTGGCGCCGGAACGAGCTCGGGGATTGAACCCGCTCTCGATGGCGGCGAGGTAGATGAGTTCACGGGGGAGTCCCGCGGCATCGAGTTCGGCGTAGACCAGGGAATCGACTTCGCTCTTGCGGGAGAGCCAGATTTCGAAGTGACGCTTGCCGTCGCCGCTGAAGTAGTCGATCCACCGCTGGACCGCTTCGTTGTCCACCGCGAGAAGATCCGTTTCGATGGCCCGTCGGGCGGCTCCCGATACGGGGATCAGGGAGTCGGGAAAGGCCAGACCGCGGACACCGGCATAGGCGGCCCCGAGCAGGGAGTCGTCAGCGACGACTGCCATGTCCAGCACGCGCTCTTCGGCAACGACTCCGGCCAACAGCGACACGCGACGCTCCAGGCTGGAGAGGTAGGCGGCGGCGATGCTGTCGTGATCGGCGGGGACGGTGGCCACTGCTTCATCGCGGAGCAGATAGAGCACGTCTTCCGCCGGCTCGAACTGGCGCCGGGCGAGGAGTTCGAGGGCCTGGCGATAGAGATGATCGAGTTCTTCGAGGTCCGGACGGTCGTGAAGGACGGAGGCCAAGGTGCTTTCTACGCTCTCCGGGGGTATCGACACCAGCGGTAGAGGTTCGATGTCGGCGACCACGGTGTCCGCAGCGACCACCGCCGTCGGAAGGGTCGCTACGGGCAGCATCGCCCCGTCTGGAGACTCTGTACGATGGATTCTGGAGCAACCCATCATGATGAGCAGCATGACGATAAGCATTGATGTGCGAGACGAAGCGGAATGCATCGACACTGGCCTCCTTGCCAGAAAGGCGGGAACCCGGACGCGTACAGGACTGTTCTGTTTGCAACAATAATAACAATATGTCATAATTGTTGCTAGGATGGTCCGGGTCGGCGATCCATAATATAGGCGATCAGCACGGTCTTGGGAACCTCCGTACCTTTAGGGAGCCCGTTTTGGAATCTCTGCTCAAGCAGTTCCTCGCTCACGCCCGCCTCGGACCGATGCAACGAGCATCGATCCAACGCGCGCTGGCTTCGCGTGACAGGGGCACGATGCTCCGCAGCGGACGCAGCACCGTGCAGGCGTTGATGCGGCGCGGGGATCTCGTGAAGGTGACGACCAAGAGCGGCAATGGATCCGATAAGGCATACCATGCCCTGCGCGGTCATACAGGGCTGCTCGATCTCACGCCGCTGTTCGATCCCGGAACGATGACTGCAGAGACGTCACCTGCCGAGTCCAAATCTCGGGAAGCTCCTGCCGGGGTCCGCGGTGAGATCCCCCTCCCGATGTCCGATATGGATTTCGAGGCTCAGGAACGCCTTCTGCATGCCATGGAGACCGCTCAGGCCCTGCAGGTATCTCCCGGCGGCGGATCCGGCGCCGGAGCATGGCTCGGGCCCGTTCTCGACATGCTCGCCGGCTATCTGAGCGATCTCGAGATCTTCGTCGAGCTCCATCACCCAAACCTACCCCCGGAACGGGCTGACAGATTGTTTTCGGTCAGCGATATGGCCCGGCCATTCTGGGCCGCGACACGAGTCCGCGGCGAGATCGTGACCATCACGGAGATGTCCGAGCTGCCGGCTCCCCTGCAGGAACTCGCCGCTCTGACCACCGAAGATGCGGAGGCGAAGTTCACCGCCGCCGTGGCGGTGCCCGTCTTCCCGCCCACGAGCGACGAGCAGCACATTGCAGGATCGGAACAGGAAGAAATCGGGCTGCTCTACATCCTGAGCCGGCATGCCATGCCGGGCGACCAACTCAGAACCCTGGGTCTCAGGCTTTCGCGGTTCGTCACCCACAGCTGGCATCAGCGACTGCTGATGAACCGTCTCGTTCACACGGACCAGCTCACCGGAGTGCGCAACCGAGGTTACTTCGACACCCAGTTCTCCCTGGAGCTGGAGCGCTGCAAGCGGCAGGATTCGAGTTTGGTGCTGCTGCTCGGGGACATTGATCACTTCAAGCACGTCAACGATTCCTACGGTCATCAGATGGGGGACCGGGTCCTCAAGACCGTGGCTCGCGAGTTGCTGCAGGGGCTGCGACGCATCGACATCGTCTGCCGGGTCGGCGGCGAAGAGTTCGCCCTTGTGCTGCCCGACACGACCATGGAAGCGGCCCGCGACGTCGTGACCCGAATCCAGGTTCGGATCGCCAACCTCAGGCTCACCGACCCGAACCATCCCGAGCCGATCCGCACGACGATTTCCTTCGGCGGCGTCTCCTTCCCCGAGGGCGGTGAAGATCATCAGACCCTGTACCGCGTCGCCGACCAAATGCTCTACCTCTCGAAACAGCGGGGGAGGAACCGTTGCCACTTCTGGCGCGCCGACGGCGATCCTCTGCTGACCCTGCCCCATTACGAATCCTCCTGACGTTCCTCCGCCATGCTCCCCAGTCGCCCGCCCGCCACGGCACGGCGGTTCTGATTGCATGGTGCGCCGCGTGGTTTTTGGGCAACGTGGCCGGCGGCGTGTCTTGGCCGTTGTCGTCGACAGGGGTCGGCGCCGTACGATTCTCACAGCTGGGGCCGGTGGCTGGTGTTCTCGTGCCGGGCTGGGGTGGAATGGTCCTGGCGGCAGGGTTGGGTTGGGCCGGAGGTTCCCTCCAGGGCGCGCTGATCGAGGCTGATCTGGAGCGTTGTCCCGCAGTTCGGGCTCAAGATCCCCACTCCCCGAGCGAGCGCGTCGAAATCAACGGCGTCGCCGTCGTGAGAGTGACGGGCTGGCCCAGACAGGCGGGGCAGAGATGGCGCGTGCCTGCAGTCGTCGCTAACTGGCGAAGCCCAGGCCAGCAGAATGTGTTGCCGGATCCCAGGTCTGGCGACGGCGTGATCCTCTCTGGCGAGGGACTCGCTCCCGGTTTGGGAGATCTCCTCGCCGGTCCCTTGCGTATTTCGGCGGTGCCCCGCGCCGGTTACGAGGACGGGTTCGATCAAGCCGCCTTCCTCGCTGGCCGCGGCATCCGCTGGCGGGCCGTGGCTACAGACACGCTCGTCGTGGTTGCCGCGGACGATCCGATCTCCTCCTGCGGATCGAAGTTCCTCTCTCCCTTGCGGCGGGTCTGTTCAGGGCGCCTGCAGGCAGGATTCCCGGCGCGTGAGGCGTCGCTGTTCGAGAGCGTCTTGCTGGGTAGCCGCTTGCGTGACGACGGCGTACCGCGGGCGGAGTTCGGGGCGTTGGGGCTCTCGCATCTCTTTGCTGTGTCCGGGCTCCATGTAGGGATCGTGGCGGGGATCTTCCTGCTCGCCCTCAAACCCGTCGGCCTCGGACCTGTGGGTCGTTGGGTCTTGGTCTCGCTCGGACTCGGAGTGTACGTGCTGCTGACCGGTGCCGCCGCTTCTACGGTTCGTGCAGCCTGTATGGCATCGGGGGCGTTGGCGGCGCCGGTGTGGGGACGTCGTCATGCATTGCCGCGCCTGCTGGCGCTGATATTCTGGGGCACCCAGGTATGGTCGCCGGCCTCGGTGTCTGATACGGGGTTGCGTCTCTCGTTCCTGGCTGTGGCCGGCATCATGCTCGCGGGAATCCGGCCGTGGAAACCTCCTCGGGCCTGGGCACGCTGGCTCGTGGCCGGTCTTTCTGTCAGTCTGGGTGCCCAGTGCCTGACGGCGCCCGAAGTCGCCCGCTCGTTCGGCTGGCTCTCGCCATGGGCCCCGCTGGTCAATCTGGTGGCGGTACCACTGTTCGGGCTGGGTGTGTGGTGCGCCGTCGGGGGTGTAGCCTTGTCTTGGGTCCCATGGGTCGGGGACGGGCTGTGTTCATGGTCTTGGCTACTGCTGCGCAGTATGGAAGCAGCAGCCTCGGCGTTGGCCCATACTCTCGCCGCCCCACCGGGATTGATGCCCTGGGGTGCTCTGCGTTGGCTCGGTTGGCTCGTGGTGCTTTCGGGCTGGTGTCTGAACCGCGGGCCCCGTCGAATCGGGCTGGCCGTCCTCTTGACCCTCTGGCCCTTCCTGCCCAATTCCGGCGACGGGTCCATGATGGTGCTGCAGGCCGACGTCGGGCAGGGAGACGCGGCGGCGTTCCTCTTTCCCGACGGTTCGGCCCTGTTGGTAGACACGGGCGAGTGCTGGGAAGGTGGTGGTGCGCCCGCCGTTCGCGATCTGCTGCCGTGGCTGCGGCGCCGCGGAGTACGCGGCTTGGCCGGTATCGTCCTGACCCATGCTCACTCCGATCACGACGGGGCGGCCTCACGCATCGCCGCCGCGATTCCAGTCGCCCGCTGGTGGCTGGGAGGGAGTTGCCGTGCTCCTGCGGGCACGCCGGACACCTTCATCGCACGGCCGAGTACTGGGGACACTCTTCACGCCGTGGGAACTTGGGCCCTGGTCTGTCTCGACAACGGCGATTCTGAGGTCGCAGAACATGAGAACGACCGTTCTCTGGCCCTCGGCTTGTTCAGAAACGGCCGCTTGGCCGGTCTCTGGACTGGAGATCTGGAGCATGAAGGTGAACAGAGACTGCTGGCAGCCCTGCCGGAAGGGTTTCCGGAGCCCGGTGCGATCTTCAAGGCAGGCCACCATGGGAGCCGGACGTCGAGTGGACAGGAACTCCTCGATCGCGTGCGTCCACGACTGATTCTCATCAGCTGCGGACTCGCCAGTCGGCATGGACACCCCAGCCACGGCCCATTCCTGGCCGGGGGAGAGCCCATCCCGTCGCTGCGTACGGATCTGCTCGGCAGCCTCATGGTTCTATGGCCGGAATCAGGCCCGCCTGTGGTGCGGGCGGCTCGCAACAGCGACACTGCAGCAGCCCCGCCTTGACACCTACGGACACGGTTCGTACCATGCCCGCTCCGACGGACCTCCACGACCTTCCAGCGAAACGGGAGCCCCATGAACGCGCTGCGCAGCACGGTCGATCTCGGCCTTTCGCCGGACCGGACCGGCAAGGTACGCGAGATCTTCGATCTCGGCGACCAGCTCTTCATCGTCGCCACCGACCGGATTTCCGCTTACGACGTCGTCATGGACCAGCTCGTGCCCGGCCGCGGCTGCATGCTGACGATCATGACCTTGGCCTGGCTCAAGCTGTTTCCGGACGTACCCAATCATCTTGTCACGGCTGATCCTGAGCAATTCCCAGCACCGTTTGCGGATCATCGCGACGCCCTGGCCGGCCGCAGCATGCTGGTCCGCAAGGCCGCAGCCTTCCCAGTGGAGTGCATCGCACGCGGTTACATCACCGGGTCGGGCTGGCGCTCTTACCAGGCCGAGGGTCACATCTGCGATCACGTTCTGCCCCAGGGGCTGCTCAAGAGCCAGCTGCTTCCCGAAATCCTCTTCACGCCTTCGACGAAGGCGGAGCAGGGCCACGACGAGAACATCTCCTTCGAGGAAGCCTGTGTGACGATCGGCGAAGCCGACGCCTCGACACTCCGCGACCTCACCCTGAAGATCTACGGCACCGGCGCCGACTACGCCGCCGACCGTGGTGTGCTCATCGCCGACACGAAGTTCGAGTTCGGCAAAATCGACGGACGCATCGTGTTGATCGACGAAGTCCTCACGCCGGACTCGAGCCGTTTCTGGCCGGCTGCTGATCATGTCCCCGGAGAAGAGCCGCCGAGCTGGGACAAACAGATTCTCCGCAATCATCTCGACACCCTGGATTGGGACAAGACCTATCCACCCCCGCACTTGCCGGACGAGGTGCTCGAGCACACGGCCCGCCGTTATCGCGAGGTCCTCGACATCCTGTTTCCCGAGGAGGTAGCCCGATGGCAGTCGGTCCTGAGTTGAACCGTCGGCGCCGCGCCGTGTTGAGCGTCACCGACAAGACGGATCTCGATATCGTGGCCGACGCCCTGCGCGAGAACGATTACGAAATGGTCGCCAGCGGCGGCACCGCGACCTGGTTGCGCGAACACGGTTACGATGTGATCGACGTCAGCGAAGTAACGGGCTTCCCGGAAGTCTTCGGCGGACGCGTCAAAACGCTTCACCCACTGATCTTCGGCGGCATCCTCGGCAAGAGCGTAACTGAGTTCCCGGCTGTCGCGGAGCACGGACTCACTCCGGTCGACGTGGTGGTGGTGAACTTGTACCAGTTCCAGGCGGCGGTCGAATCCGGCGACGATGAAGCCGGCGTGATCGAGAAGATCGACATCGGCGGCCCCTCGCTGCTGCGGGCGGCGGCCAAGAACTACCAGCGCGTGTGCGTTCTGCCGAGCCCCGACTACTACGAGGACTTCGCGGACGAGTGTCGTGACGGAGGCGGTCTGCCCGACCTCTCTTTCCGTCGGCGCATGGCTGTGCAGACTTTCGAGATGGTCCTCGACTACGACGCCGCCATCTCGGACTGGTTCATGGGTGAGGACGCCGCCGCCGAGCAGAACCTGCTCGAATTGCGCTACGGCGAGAACCCCCACCAGAAGGCCGAAGCCATCGTACCGATCGGCGACGACGGGCCGCTCAGCGGCATCGGTCTGAAGCAGTGGAACGGCAAAGAGCTGTCCTACAACAACCTGATCGATCTGATCGCCGCGGTGAAGATGGTGGACGATTTCGGCGGCATTGCTTGCGCTGCGATCAAGCACACCAATCCCTGCGGCGTCGGCGTCGGCGCGACGGCGGCCGCAGCCCTCGAACGGGCCCTGCTCTGCGATCCGGAATCGGCCTTCGGCGGCATCTTCGCCTTCACAACCGAGGTGGACGCCGCCGTTGTCGAAGTGCTGAGCAAGAGGTTCTGCGAGGTGATCGTCGCGCCTTCGTACAGCGACGAGGCCATGGCTGTTCTGTGCAAGAAGAAGAACCTGCGGGTCCTGAGCGTCGACCTCGACGTCTTCGGCGCAACGACCGCAGGCCGCAGCGTCTCCTTCGGCGAAGTGGCCTTGTTTCAGGACGAGGACCTCGATTTCCCCGAACTGGACGACTGGACCCTCGCCGCGGGCCCCGCGCCGACGCCGGATGTGCACGACGCCCTCGTGTTGAACTGGAAGGTCTGCAAGCACGTCAAGAGCAACGCCATCGTCCTGGGCGATGCGACCGGTACGCTGGGCATCGGCGCCGGGCAGATGAGCCGGGTCGACTCCACGAAGATCGCCGTGCGCAAGGCGGGGGAGCAGGGACTGGCTCTCGGCGGCGCCGTGTGTGCCTCCGATGCATTCTTCCCTTTCCCCGACAGCCTCGAGCAGCTCCATGCCGCGGGGATCCGGGCGGCCATCGCTCCTTCGGGATCGATCCGCGACGACGAGGTTGTCGCCAAGGCCGAAGAACTGGGCATGACCCTGATCCACACAAGCCGGCGGCATTTCCGCCACTGATCCGGAGGCTCGATGAACGCCAACGCCGCCCATCACGTCCACGATGAGATCGCCGTGCTGGACTTCGGCTCGCAGTACACCCAGCTCATCGCGCGCCGTCTGCGCGAAGTCGGCGTGTTCAGCCAGATCTATCCGTACCATCGTTATCAGGACGTGCTGGGTCGGCCGGAAGTGAAGGGCATCGTGTTGTCGGGCGGGCCGTCTTCGGTCTCCGATGCTGGTGCGCCGGACGTGGGCGACGACGTGCTCACCGCGGGCGTGCCGATCCTGGGCATCTGCTACGGGATGCAGCTGTTGGCCAAGAAACTCGGCGGACGCATCGAGGCCTCCGACAAACGCGAGTATGGCCCGGCCACCATCCACGTAGAGGACGAAGCGGGATTCTTTCACGGCACCCCGGCGAGTCAAGGCGTGTGGATGAGTCACGGCGACCGCGTCGGCGCTCTGCCGACGGGCTTCCGGGTGATCGCCAGCAGCGAGTCGATACCCTACGCCGCCGCCGCCGATCCCGATCGGAAATTCTGGTGTGTGCAGTTCCATCCCGAGGTCGTCCACACCCAGCACGGTATGACACTCTTGAAGAACTTCGTCCGCGACTTGTGCGGAGTGTCCGAGGAATGGTCGGCCAGCATGTTCGTGGACGAAGCTATTTCCGAGATCCGCGAGCAGGTCGGCGACCGCAAGGTGCTGTGCGGCGTTTCGGGGGGAGTAGACTCCACCGTCGTGGCCGCCATCCTGGACAAGGCCATCGGCGAGCAGCTCCATACGGTGTTCGTCGACAACGGCCTGCTGCGTCTGGGCGAGGCCAGCCAGGTAGAGCATTCGCTCAACGGCTTCCTGCACCGTCCCATCCTGCGCGTCGACGCCCGCAACCAGTTCCTCAACCGTCTCGAGGGCGTGGCCGAGCCCGAGCGCAAGCGCAAGATCATCGGCAACACCTTCATCGAGGTCTTCAAGTCGGCAACCCGCGACCTCGGCGACTTCGATTTCCTGGCCCAGGGGACCCTGTACCCCGACCGCATCGAATCGGTGTCGGTGAACGGTCCGAGCCACGTCATCAAGACCCATCACAACGTGGGCGGATTGCCGGCGGAGTTGGGCTTCGAGCTCATCGAGCCGCTGAAGGATCTCTTCAAAGACGAAGTCCGCCGCGTGGGGCGCAGCCTCGACATTCCCGACGCGCTGCTCATGCGCCACCCGTTCCCGGGCCCCGGCCTCGGCGTACGGATCCTCGGCGCCGTGGACCGCGACAAGGTGCGGCTGCTCCAGGAGGCCGACCACATCTACATCGAGGAGTTGCACGCCAGCGGCCAGTACACACAGATCTGGCAGGCCGGCGCAGTTCTGCTGCCGGTCCAGACCGTCGGCGTGATGGGCGACCAGCGCACCTACGAATACGCCGTCGCCCTGCGGGCGGTCACGAGTATGGACGGCATGACCGCGGATTGGGCCCGCATCCCCAACGACGTGCTCGCGCGGATCAGCAACCGTATCATTAACGAGGTCCCGGGCATCAACCGCGTGGTGTACGACATCAGCAGCAAGCCGCCGAGCACCATCGAGTGGGAGTGATCAAAAAGATGAACCGCTTATGCGGAATCCCTCACCGACTCAGCGCGGCCGTCCTTCTGGGGACGGCCGTCTTGCTGTGGGCTTCGGGGATTGCCGCCTCTGACCTCGGTGGTCTGCGCGAAGCCAAGCGCTTGGCGCTCAGGTCCGCGGCCGACGCCGGTGTCGTGCAGCAGTTCCGTTTGCTTGTCATCCCCGTTGACTTCGCTGACCAACGCTTCGACACGACGACGGACTGGACTGGTGTCAGCCGTCGGCTGTCCGGTGACGGCGAATCCTTGGAAACCTTCTTCTCCTCTGCATCGGCAGGCCGTCTTCACCTGACGACGCTGCTTGCACCGCCGGTGCATCTCAATGGCCGCCGACTTGATTATTCCGACCGCGACCTCGGCGGCGATGCGGTACGATCTCGCGCCATGGCCACCGAAGCACTGTCAGTGACCCGTTCCTGGGTGCCCTTCACCCGTGTCGACGGCGACGGCCCCGACGGCCTCGCCAACTCGGGCGACGACGACGGCGAGGTGGACGGCGTGCTGATCCTCCATGCCGCGCCGGGCCTGGAGAACGACGTGTTGAACGGGCTCATCATTCCCCTTCAGTATTGGCTTGCCGAGCCGGTTGTTCATCGCGGCATCGTGGCCCGAAGCTATGCGGTGGCGAGCCTGCGCAGCGGACTCGGAATCTGGCTCCACGAGACGGCGCATCTGCTCGGCCTCGAGGACCGATACGATCTCTACCTCAGCGCTCCCGACGAGGCGTTGGCAGAAGTCGGCTGGGGCGGTCTCGGCGTGTTCAGCCTGATGGCGGCGGGACACCGGGGGATCGGCGACGGCTCCGGCGCGGCGCTGCTTGACGCCTACAGCTCTGTACAGCTTGGCTGGGTCGACACCCAGACGCTCCACGGCGCCGCCAACGGAACGGCTCATCTGGGTGCCAACCCCGATGCAGCGACAGCCTGGCGTATCGACATCACCGGCAGCGAGGGACGGGAGTACTTCCTGCTCGAGTCGCGGGGCGGCGCTGCACCTTTCGATGCCGCCGTACCAGCGAACCGCCTGCTGATCTACCATGTCGACGAGGATGTACCCGAAGACGGCCAGTCCTCTTCGAATCCCTCTGCTCGGCATCTGCGAGTGCGACTGGTCGAAGCCGACGGGAACCAGAGCGTGGCACAAGCGCTCGATCTGGGCGTCGCCGAGGACATGTTTCCCTCGGACGGCAGTACGGGACTCTGGTCACCGATCACGACGCCTTCCTCCGATGGCTACGCGGCCGACACCGGAGCGACCGTTGCCGAGATCACGTCGATCAACGACGGTATCGCCTGCACGTGGCAAGCACCCGGTCTGCTTGCGAGTCTGAGTGCCGAAATTGTTACGGCCACCGATCTTCCGGATCAGTTCCAGATGCGAGTTCAGGCAGAACTTCAAGGAACGCCCCCCGCTGTACTGATGCTTCGGTTGGACAATCCCGAAGGGGGTTCTTTCATCGGCGGTGAGGTCTACGAAACCGAACTGACGGCGGCGGTGCATCTCTGGTCGCCGCCGTCACCCATTGCCTGGATCCCCGAAAGCACGGAGCCCGGTACCACCTGGGCGGCGGATGTGTGCATGACCGCCGACGGCGATGTCATCTACGATGCACGCTGGTCCCAGACCCTCCCCGGCGCCGTTTCGCTTCTGAACTTTCAGAATGATGAGATCTGGCGTCTCTGGTCCTCGGATACCCAAGGCACGGCCACTACGGCCTGGAAGCGGTGGCTCTGCGAAGGCGGAATCGCTCCGCAAGACGTCCACGTCTTAGCTCTGACATCAACAACCGTCGTACCGGCCGACTGGCCCGACGTCGGCTACGACAACGGTGCCGACGCCTCGCTGCTCAGCCCGCCCTTCCAACCCGGCGCGGGCTTTGTTCTGGTCCATCACCTCGACACGGCCGAGACGACGGGGGGCGCCGATCCCGACGGCGCCGTCGTCGAAGCGATTCTCGCCGACGGCAGCGCCATTCCCCTCGTGCCGGTGCTCGGCTATCCGGACCGCATCGCCGGTTGGAGCTCGGGGGCTCTCCGTACTCGCGAGGCCTTCGTCGGTGAGGGCGAACTCGACCCGGACAACCGGCCCTACTGGGATGTCGCCACCTTCGAGACTTCGGATCTGCCGCCCGGCGACGTGCGTCTCCGATTCCGCTTCGCGAGCGACTCCTTGTGGCGGGGACGCGGCTGGTTTCTGCGTTCGATCACGCCGGTCGCTGATCCGGACGCGTTCCGCCTGGAACAGATCGACGGCCCAGACGGTGTGTGGCAACCTCATTGGCCGGGCTCCGCCATGGCGTACCGTCGCTTCGAGGTCCGTGCCGGAGGCGGCTCCACCTGGACCACAGTGAATCTGAACCCGCTGGCAACGGCCATCGCACATGATGACCTGATAGCCGTGTTGGACACCGACGGAGTTGACTTCTGGGATGTGCGCCTGGTCCATGATTCTCCTGGGTTGATCCTGCGGTCGCGCAGCGCCGGTATCGCCGCACGAGGAGCTGTGGCGACAGCCGACCCCGTCGTCACCATCTGGCCCAATCCAATCCGCTCCGGCGCTTCGGTGCAACTCCGACTTCAGACGGACGTCGGGGAAGGCGCCTTGGCCCTTTTCGATCTCCGCGGCCGGCGTCTTCGCAGCTGGAAGCTGGGGCCGGGCCTGCGCATCATCCATTGGGACGGCAGCGACGAACAGGGCCGCCGGTTGTCCGCCGGCCGTTACATTGTCAGACTCGCCGCGAACGGCATGACCTTCACCAGGAGCTTGACCCTCATACCATGACTCGAGGACGGATCCTCACGACTCTGCTGATCGCGCTGCTCGCCGTTCCTGCCGTAGAGGCCGGAACGTTGGATGCTTTTTTGGAGGAGCTGCGTGTCGGCTTGATCCGCGATCCCGACACCATCGCCATGGAAGGCCCCTGGCCACGCGATCTCTTTACCTCCTTGACGGCGGTAACAGACGCTCGATCCGACACGGCGGAACCGGCCGCAGCCGGCATTTTCGTCACCCTGGCCGATCAGATCTTGAGCAGCGGCCAGGCGAGGGAAGCCTGGGTTCAGCGCTTCAGGAGCGAAAACGACACCCGTATGAGGCGCCGCATCGGTTCAGGGACAGCCTGGCGCGAGGGACGTTTTGCCGATTGCGCCGAGGATTGCCGAGCCGTTCTGGCCGAGCCCGACCTCGATCCCGAATCGACCTTCGTCTGGTCCCTGCGTCTGCGAGCCGCAGAGGATCCCGACGGACACGCCGTGACCACGCTGTCGGGTCTCTGGCCCGAGCTGCTGGAACTGGATTCGTTTGATCTCCAGACGGGATGGGATCTCTGGACGGCTCAGCGACGGATCCTCGGGCTCCCGATTCTGCCTGACACCTTTCTCTCCGACGATGAAGTCGGCTGGTTGATGCGTCTGCGGAAGAGCTATCTGTCGGCACGCGACATCGATCGCGCGCGGATCACCTCGCCGCAGCGCGCCGCCCTCGGTGCCGCCTGTCTGGACACCCCATCCCTCGTCCGTCACTTCGGCCTGTATCCTGAACCTCCTGGCGATGCTTCGCTGGCGGCGGCCTGGGCGCGCGGGGCCTGGCGCCGGTCTTCCCATACTGTCACCGCAGCGGAACACCTGGGTTCTCTCGGGGCGTTGCCCTGGACCGTGCGGGCCGATTTCTGGCGGCGTGCAGGCGACAAGCACGTGTCGTCCGGGCGCTGGGTTGAGGGGGAAGCGGCCCTTGCCGAGGCCGTGACGTTGGCGCGCCGCTCCGGCCAGCGAAGCACTCTGCGCCGAGTCGGGGAGGAGTGCGGTCGGGCCGCGGCTCTGGCCCGGCATCAAGGCCGCAACTCTCTCGCGACGGTCTTCTCTGCCTGGGCCCTGGAGCTCGACCCGGTGAGGCAACCCGATGCAACGGTTGTGGACATCATCTCGACCGTCAGAGCAGGAGAGGCCCCCGCTGCACTGGAGTCCCATGGCATCGACTTCGAGACCATCGTCGCGAATGCGCAGATGCGGGTCTGGGAACTCTGGCGCGGCTTGGGCTTGCGCCTAGCCAGCCAGCCGGGTGCAGGTGAGATCGGGAGCGTCTATGCTGCGGCGCTGGCACAGGACGATCCTGCTCACGCCGTGGCGGTGATCTTGGGAACTCATGATCTCCGTGACGACGTGCTCGGCTGGGCGTATCGCCTCGATCGCGAGCAGTCCCAGGGCGAAAACGCCCCCGTGGATGAAAGCCCCGTTCCGGCCTGGTCGTCCCGACTCGGTGCTGGGCCGGGGGAGCAGCTGGTTCGCCACGCTCTGTTCGGCGTGTGCATGCTGACCGGCGATACGCGTGGACGTTTGGCATGTGCCGTGTCCCTGCCGCGGCCGGGACTTTCGGCTGCGGAGAACTTGCTGATCCTCTATCCCCTGCCTGCGCGCTCTTCCATTGTCGAGGCAATCCAGGCCTCACCCGATCCCGCCCTGGTCCTCGCTGTAGCGCGCAACGAATCCCTCTTCGATCCCGGTGTACGGTCTCGGGCCGGGGCCCTGGGCTGGATGCAGGTCATGCCCTTCCATTTCGTCGGCAACGGTGTGGAGGCCGGTGTCGCCACATGGCGGATTCCTGCCAATTCGGTCCGAAAGGGACTGAATCTGCTCGAGGAAAACCGCCGGCGCTACAACGGCGACCCCTACCGAATCCTCGCTGCCTACAATGCCGGGCCCGGCGCTGTGACCCGTTGGGATCGTCAGATGGGCGGTTCGCCATCTCGTGCCGACTTTCTCGCCTGGATCGGTTATCCTGAAACTCGCCGCTACGTCGAGCAGGTTTTAATTGACCGGCAGATCTACGCACAGGTACTTAGAGAGTTCGCCGGGGAGGGGACCACCGAACCATGAAAGCCGAACTCGATCACGTGAAGCGATCGCCAGCAGGGCGTCCGGCCCGAACTTGGCGTGAGAGTGTGGAGTGGGGTCGTAAGGCCATCCATGTCTGCTCGACCGTCCTGGCTGTCTGGGTTCTGCTGATGGACGAACCCAGCGCGACCTTCGGTCTCGCAGCCGCGACGGTATTCATACTCGCCGTGGATCTGGCCCGGCTCCGCGCCAAGCGCTGGGCTCTGTGGATGTACCGCACCTTCCCGTTGATCTTCCGCCGTGACGAGCGCCAGACCCTCAGCGGCGCCTCGGTGATGATGGCGGGAGCGACGATGACGTCTTATCTCTTTCCGGCGGGCCCGGCGGCTGCCGGCATTCTCTGCTTGGCCTGGGGCGACTCGGCTGCGGCAGTGGTGGGACAGGCCGTTTCGTTCCAGCGGCAGAAGCTGGGCCTGGAGGCCGCCGCCAGCACCCATGCGCCGGTGGTGGCCAAGAGGGGCGAGAAGACATGGACCGGCACCTTCGCCTGCTTCGTCGCATCGGCGTTGATGATCGGTCTGGTCCTGCATTGGAATCCCGTTTCGATGGCCCTCGGCGCGGTCGCCGCAGCAGCCATGGAGCGCTGGACGCCCGGCCGCTGGGATAATCTTTCCATACCGCTGGTCACTGCGGGCGTCGTACAGATCTGCCTGACCTGGATCCTGGGCTGATCCGTCCAGGTCAATCCGCTAGCCAAGACCCGATGAGAGGTTCGCTGTGTTCCATTCGATTTTGGGCAAGATTTTCGGCAAGAAATCCCAGCGGGATCTTAAGAACCTTTACCCGATCATGGAGAAGGTCAAAGAGGTCCGCGGCGCCTATGCCGCCCTCGACGACGACGCCCTGCGCGCCAAGACCGACGAGTTCCGCGCTCGCGTGACCGCAGGCGAGACTCTCGACGAAATCATGATCGAAGCGTTCGGGGTGGCCTGGGAGGCCTGTCGTCGTCTCGCCGAACGCGGTGCCGTATGGTCCGTCTGGGATCGCGAGACGGTCTGGAACATGGTGCCCTACGATGTACAGATCATCGGCGGCATCGTGATGCACCAGGGCAAGATCGCCGAGATGGCCACTGGCGAGGGCAAAACCCTTGTGGCCGTCCTGCCCCTGTATCTGAACGCCTTGTCGGGACGGGGCGCACATCTGGTGACAGTGAACGATTATCTGGCCCGTCGCGATGCCGAGTGGATGGGCGGGGTGTACCGTTTCCTGGGCCTGAGCGTCGGCTTCATCATCGGCAACATGACCCCGGACGAACGCCGGGTCGCCTACAATTGCGACATCACCTACGGCACCAACAACGAATTCGGCTTCGACTACCTGCGCGACAACATGGCTGTACGCCGCGAACAGCTCGTTCAGCGCGACTTCCATTTCGCCATCGTCGACGAAGTCGATTCCGTGCTGATCGACGAGGCGCGGACCCCGTTGATCATCTCCGGTGCCGTCGACAAATCCACCCACCGCTTCGAGGAGCTCCAGCCCCGGGTCGAGCGCATCGTCCGGCAGCAGACCCGACTGGTGAACGACTGGCTGGCCGACGTGGAACGCGCTTTACGCAACGTCGAGGAGAGTGGTGACAGCCCGGACATCGACGACGAAACCGCAGTCGCCCTGCTGCGCATCTCCCATGGCGCGCCCAAGAGTACGCGTTTCCGCAAACTCGTCCAGCTTCCCGGTGTGCTCGAGAAGATCTCGAAGACCGAGGAAGCCTTCATGCGCGACAAAGCCATGTGGGAGGCCGACGAGCCTCTGTATTACGTGGTCGAAGAGAGGCATAACTCCTGTGATTTCACGGAAAAAGGGCGCGAGCTTCTCGCATCGGACGAGCCGGACTTCTTCGTGTTGCCCGACCTCGCGGTGGAAGTCGGCAGGATTCAGGAAGACGAGACGCTCGAGGCGGACGCCAAGGCCGAAGCCATCTCCGAGGTGGAGCGTCTTTACGCCTTGAAGAACGAGCAGATCAGCAACGTCGACCAATTGCTGAAGGCCTATACCCTGTTCGCCAAGGACGATGAGTATGTCGTGATGGACGGCAAGATCCAGATCGTCGACGAGTTCACCGGACGCCTCATGCCCGGCCGACGCTTCAGCGAGGGACTGCACCAGGCCCTCGAGGCGAAGGAAGGGGTGAAGGTCGAGAAGGAGACCCAGACTCTCGCCACCGTCACCCTGCAGAACTTTTTCCGCATGTACGACAAGCTTTCGGGCATGACCGGCACCGCGGTGACCGAAGAGGCTGAATTCGGCGAGATCTACAAGCTCGACGTGGTGGAGATTCCGACCAACGAACCTATCCGGCGCAACGACGACGAGGACCTCGTCTACAAGAGCAAGAAGGAGAAGTTCAAGGCCATCGTGGCCGAGGTGGGGCGCCTGCACGCGAAGGGGCTGCCCGTGCTGGTGGGCACTACGACCGTCGAAGTCAGCGAACTGATCAGCCGTATGCTCAAGAGCAGCGGCATCAGTCACAACGTGCTGAACGCCAAACACCACAAAAGCGAGGCGGAAATCGTCGAGGAGGCGGGACGCAAAGGTGCAGTGACCATCGCCACCAACATGGCCGGCCGTGGCACCGACATCAAAATCGACATGCGCTCCCTGCTGGGCCTGCCGGCCGAAGCATCGTTCGACAAGGCTGTGGCGGAAGTGGACGGCGAACCCGCCGGCCTCCACATCATCGGCACCGAACGGCACGAAAGCAGACGCATCGATCGCCAGCTGCGCGGTCGCGCCGGCCGTCAGGGCGACCCTGGTGCGTCCGTGTTCTTCCTTTCTCTGGAAGACGATCTGATGCGGCTGTTCAACTCGGAGCAACTCATCAAGATCATGGACCGGCTCGGCGTGGAGGAGGGCGAACCCATCGTACACTCCATGGTGACCAACGCCATCGAGCGGGCCGCCCAGCGCGTGGAAGGCCACAACTTCAGCACCCGCAAGCATTTGATCGAGTACGACGATGTGGTCAACAAGCAGCGCGAGGTGATCTATTCCCAGCGGCGCGACATCCTCATGGGAGAGGACCAATCCGCGACCATGAAGGATCACGTGATCGGACTCGTGGACGGCCTGGTCGACGAATTCACGAGCGACGACCAGGCCAACGATTTCTGGGATTTCGAGAGTCTGGCCCGAGACTTCCAGACCCTCATTCTCACGCCTCTGCCCGTGGCGCCAGAAGAATATCTCACCGTGGGGCGCGAATACGTGCGCCAGCAGCTCCATGAAGCTGCCTTAGATCGCTATGACGCCAAAGAAAGCCGCCTTGGCGCCGAGCTGTGCCGCCAGCTCGAGCGCTATGTCCTGCTGCAGACGATCGACGAATTCTGGAAGGACCATCTCAACGAACTCGTGCTGCTGCGCAGCGGCATCGGGCTGCGTTCCTACGGGCAGCGCGACCCGCTGATCGAATACAAGCGCGAGAGTTTCAACATGTTCCAGTCTCTGCTAGAGAACATCGAGCGCGAGTCCGTACGTCTGTTCTTCCGGGCCGAGATCATGGTCCAGCAGCCGCTCCAACCCCAGGCGCCGGCTCCTGAGTCCTTGAAGGCCAGCCATGACGAGGTCGATTACCTCGGCGGCGGTGCGGGCGAAGCTGTGGGACCGCCCCAGCAGGCTGTCCCGGATCCAGGCTCCGCCCGACCTCAGACACGCGAAGAACCCAAGGTGGGACGCAACGATGCCTGTCCGTGCGGCAGCGGCCAGAAGTACAAGAAGTGCTGCGGACGTTGACCCGGGCCGGAACCTCCCTATCTTGCTCCAGGGGCGCCCCTGTGCTAACGTGCCCTGCCCGACACCGGAGGAAAGCTTGGAACGATCTCGAGAAAAACTGAGGGAAGCTCTGGCAGAAATGCTCCAGGACTCCTTTGACGATGTCCGTCCGCGACAGGGAACACCCCGTCAGGCCCGCCGCCCCATCGAGCGTCTGTTCTCGGATGGCGAAGTGGTGCTGCTCGACAGGGACGCCCGCGGCTACCTGCTGTCCCTTGTCGCGGCTGAACAACTCAGCAGGCTCCAGATGGAGCTCATCGTGAACTATGTGACGTTCTTCTGGAGCGCACCGGTAGGCCTCCACGACCTGGAGGATCTGCTCGACCAGGTGGTTTTCGGCATGGAGCCTGCAGATCCAGACCAGCCGGACCCATGGTCCGGGCCCAGTCTCCACTGAACGCACGACCCCGAGGAGATCCGTGAAGCTGATCATCGTCGAGTCGCCGGCCAAGTCTCGTACAATCGAGAAGTTCCTCGGACCGGGCTATACCGTCGCCGCCAGTTACGGACACATCCGCGATCTCCCCAGCTCCGCCGCCGAAGTCCCCGCAGCCTACAAAAAGGAACCCTGGGCCCGTCTCGGCGTGAATCCCGAGGACGACTTCGCTCCGGTCTACGTGATCTCCGCGGACAGCAAGAAACACGTCACGAATCTGAAGAAGCTCCTGAAGGGCGCCGACGAGCTGCTGCTCGCCACGGATGAGGACCGCGAGGGAGAGGCCATCAGTTGGCACATCCTCGAAGTCCTCGAACCCAAGATCCCCGTACGGCGGATCACGTTCCACGAAATCACCAAGACAGCCATCCAGAAAGCCCTCGAGGCTCCCCGCGATGTGGACGACAACGTGGTGCGTGCTCAGGAAAGCCGTCGGATCCTCGACAGGTTGTTCGGCTATCAGCTCTCACCCGTACTTTGGAAAAAGGTGCGCACCAAGCTCAGCGCCGGCCGCGTGCAGAGCGTGGCCCTGCGTCTGGTGGTGGAGCGCGAGGAAGAGCGCCTGGCCTTCAAGACGGCGGAATACTGGGATCTCGAAGCGCAGTTCCAGGCCGACGAGCATCCATTCACCGCCCGTCTCCACGAGGTCGGTGAGAAACGCGTGGCTCAGGGTAAGGACTTCGATGGAGAGACCGGCGAACTCAAGAACGCAGCGAAGCTGGCGCACCTCGACGGCGCTACGGCCCGTGGCCTCGCCGATCGCCTGAGCGCCGCGACGCCCTGGACGGTCGAGCGCGTCGAATGCAAAGAAACCCTCAAACGGCCTTCGCCTCCGTTCATCACCTCCACGCTGCAGCAGGCCGCCAGCTCCCGCCTCGGCCTGACGCCGCGCCGCACCATGCAGGCCGCTCAACGGCTCTATGAAGGCGTGGAGTTGGGCGGGGGAGAACGTACCGGTCTGATCACGTATATGAGGACCGACTCGGTCACTCTGAGCGGCGAAGCCCTCGGCGACGCCGAACGTCTGATTCGGGATACCTGGGGCCCCGCATACTCCAAAGGACCTCGTTTCTACCGCACCAAGGCCAAGGCCGCCCAGGAGGCCCACGAGGCCATCCGACCCACCGATGTTTTCCGCCGCCCAGAGCAGGCCGCCAAGTTCCTGGAGCGCGAAGAGGCGGCCCTTTACAAATTGATCTGGGAACGGACCGTCGCTTCACAGATGACCGACGCGGTGGTCGACCGCACAGCGGTGGATCTGCGGGCCGTCCCCGAGACCGGCGAGCCCTGTCTGTTCCGCGCCAACGGCTCGGTCGTCCGCTTCGCCGGCTTCCTGAAGGTCACCGGCGGCGACCGCGACGAGTCGGTGCTGCCCGCCATGAGCGAGGGCGATCCGCTGCCGAGTGCCGGTTCCTCGACGAAGGCTCCTGCCTACCTTGCGGCGTTGTCCCCCGAAGGTCACGAAACGACGCCGCCGTCCCGATTCAGCGAGGCTTCGCTGATCAAACAGCTCGAAGAGGCCGGCATCGGGAGACCGTCCACCTATGCGCCGACCATCTCCACGATCATCGCCCGCGAGTATGTTCTGAAGAAGAAGGGCAGCCTCGTGCCCACCTTCGTCGGCATGGCTGTTCTGCGCCTGCTTCGCGACCATTTCCCCCATTACGTCGACGTGGCATTCACCGCCCACATGGAGGACGATCTCGACCTGATCGCTTCGGGTGAAGTGAACTGGAAGGAATTCCTCCACGGCTTCTATCACGGCGAGGGGGAGCAGATCGGTCTGCTGAAGGAAATCGCCACCCGTCTGCCGGACATCGACTACCCCGCCATTCCCGTGGGCGCTGATCTTGAGACGGGTGCTCCGCTGACAGTGCGCATCGGTCGCACCAACGCCTACATCCAGTCCGGCTCCGGCGACGACGCCCGCCGCGCGACCCTGCCTGTCGATCTGCTGATCGACGAGCTGACTCCCGAGAAGGCCCAGGAGATTCTGCTGACGCGCGAACGTTCCCGTGAACCCATCGGCGCCGACCCCGAGTCGGGAGAATCCATCTACGTGATGACCGGGCCTTTCGGCCCTTATCTCCAGCTCGGCGAGGTGACCGACGACGGTCCCAAGCCCAAGCGCGTGAGCATCGGCAAGGGCACCGACACGGCCACGGTGGACCTGGAGTTCGCCCTCCGACTGCTCTCGCTGCCCCGTGAGCTGGGCGTGGATCCCGAATCGGGAAAGAAGGTGCGGGCCGGCCTCGGACGCTTCGGTCCCTACGTTGAGTGCAACCGCGTCTACGCCGGCGTCGACGACGTGAACGTTCTGTTCACCGTGACGACCGAGGAAGCTCTCGAACGCATCCGCACCAAGAATAAGAAACCCGTGCTGAAGGATCTGGGGCCTCATCCCGAGACCGGCGTCGATGTCCAGGTGATCAAAGGACGCTACGGTGCCTACGTCACCGACGGCGTCGCCAACGCGACACTCCGCGGCATCGAAGACCCCACGACCCTGACCATGGAGCAGGCCCTGCCGCTGCTCGCGGAAGCCGCCGGCCGCAAGGGCAAGAAGAAGACGCGCAAGAAGGTCGCCAAGAAGAAGACAACCAAGAAGAAGACTGCGAAGAAGGCGACGACCAAGAAAGTGACGAAGAAAACCGTCGCCAAGAAGACGGCCAAGAAGAAGGTCTGACATGCCCGGTACCATGCCGACCGTGCACGTCGCCGGCGGGGGCCTGGCCGGCTGCGAGGCCGCACTTCAGCTCGCCCGTTTCGGCATCCCCAGCATCCTGCATGAAATGCGACCCACGACTCCGACGCCGGCCCACAAGGGAGACCGGCTCGCGGAGATCGTCTGTAGCAATTCCCTCAAGAGCACAGCTTTGAACACGGCGTCCGGGGTGTTCAAATCCGAACTCGACGGACTGGGCTGCCGCCTTCTCGACCTGGCCCGCGGCACCGCCGTTCCGGCCGGTGCCGCCCTCGCCGTGGACCGTGAACTGTTCTCCGCCGCCGTCGAACTGGCCCTGGCGAACGAGCCCCTGATCGAGATCCGCCGTGAGGAAATCACCTCTCTGCCCGTGGCCGGCGACACGCCGTGGATCGTGGCCACCGGCCCTCTCAGCTCGCCCGCCCTGCTGGCCTCGGTCCACCAGCTCACCGGCGACGACGGCCTCTCGTTTTTCGACGCCATCGCCCCGACCGTCACCCTCGATTCCCTGGATCTGGACGTTCTCTATCGCGCCGCCCGCTACGACCGCGGCGAAGCCGACTATCTGAATGCGGCCTTCGATCGCGAGGGCTACGAAGCCTTTGTCGCGGCCATCGACGCCGCCGAACGTGCCGACGCCGAGACATTCGAAAAGGGTGATCTCTTCGAAGGCTGCATGCCGGTGGAGGAAATCGCGGCCCGCGGCCGCGAGACCCTGGCCCACGGACCCATGCGTCCGGTCGGACTCATGGACCCTCGGACAGGGCAGCGTCCCCATGCCGTCGTGCAGCTGCGCCAGGAAAATGCCGCCGGGACCCTCTACGGTCTCGTCGGATTCCAGACACGCTTGAAGTGGGGAGAGCAGAAGCGCGTCTTCCGTATGATCCCCGGACTCGAACAGGCCGAATTCGTCCGCTTCGGCCAGCTCCACCGCAACAGCTACCTCGATACGCCGCGGACCCTGAACAAGCGCTTCGCCCTGCACGGCGCACCCCAACTCCGCTTCGCGGGCCAGCTCACGGGGGTGGAGGGCTATGTGGAATCCATCGCCTCGGGCTTGTGGACGGCTTGGAGCGTGGCTGCTGAACTGCAGGGCAGCGAACTGCCCGATTTGCCGCCGACGACCCTGATCGGCTCGTTGCTCTGCGGCTATCTTTTCGATCGCACATCGTCGCGGTTCACGCCGATGAACGTGAACTTCGGGCTGCTGCCCCCATTGGACCAATCCCCCCGCGGTCGCCGCGGCAAACAACTGCGCAAGGAACTGTTCGGCGAGCGGGCCCTGGACGATCTTGGATCCTGGCTGGCGGAGCCGGCGCTCAGGGGCTTCCTTGCCGCAGCGGAGGGTCAGTGCTAGCATCCGCGGCGGAGGTCCCATGAAACTGCTCGACGGATTCCTCAAGCATCTTGCCAGCGAAAAGGGCCACAGTCCCCGAACGGTCGAGGGCTACGGCCGTGACGTGCGCCGTTTCCTCGAGAGCGTCGTGGCTGCTGGTTCCGATGCAGCCGCCGACGACGCCACCTGCTGGAAGGCTCTCGCCGAGGACAGGACCGTCCTGCGCCGCCATCTCGCCGGACTCCGGCGGGCCGATCTGGGTGCTGCGAGCATCGATCGCCACCTGGCCTCGATCCGAGCCTTCTACCGTTTCCTCGTGCTGGAAGGAGTCCTCGGTAAACTTCCCGAGCAGCTAGGCCGCGGTTCACGCGGCGGTCGTGAGCGGAAGCTGCCGACCCAGCTGGCGGAGGAGACCCTGGAGTCGCTTCTCGAGCTGCCGGACCTGAGCTGCGTCCGCGGTCGCCGGGACCGGGCCATCCTCGAGATGATCTACGGGCTCGGGCTGCGTCTTTCGGAAACGGTGGCCCTCGACATGGGCTCACTCGATCTGCCGGGCGAACGGGTCCGTGTCACGGGCAAGGGAAACAAGGAGCGCATCCTGCCGTTGCTTGGACCTGCGGCCACGGCTCTGCAGGCGCACTTGGCCGATCGTCTCGACACCGTCGGCCTGCAACAGGTCCTCGATGGACGCACCACCTCGGGAACGGCTCATGTTCCCGTCTTCACCGGACGCGGCGAGAGACGGATCCATCCCCGCACGATCCAGGCCCGCGTGGCCCGCTACGCCGGGGAACTGGCTGGACTGAAGGGTGTTTCGCCCCACGTTCTGCGCCACTCCTTCGCCACGCATCTTCTCGACGGCGGCGCCGGCATCAGAATCGTCCAGGAACTGCTGGGCCATGAACACCTGGCCACCACTCAAATCTATACGCACCTTTCGCGAGCCCGGCTCAGCGAGGAATTCCGCAAGGCTCACCCCCGGTCGCGCTGACGCGGCCGCCGACATCTGGAGCGACGACATGGAACTGAAAGCGACCACCGTTCTGGCCGTCCTGCGCGACGGCAAGGGCGCCATCGGCAGCGACGGTCAGGTCACCCTGGGCACCACCGTGGTCAAGAGCGGCGCCGTGAAGGTGCGGACCCTCTTCGGCGGTCGCGTCCTCGCGGGCTTCGCCGGCGGCGTGGCCGACGCCCTGACCCTGTTCGAGAAGTTCGAAGGACACCTCGAGCGCTACCGCGGCAATCTGCGCCGGGCCACCATTGAAATGGCGCGCGAGTGGCGCAGCGACCGCATCCTGCGCCGGCTCGAGGCCATGTTGGTGGTCATGGACGCCCGCGAGATCTTCACGGTCTCGGGCAACGGCGACGTGCTCGAGGGTGACGGAGGCATCGCTGCAGTGGGATCGGGGTCGCCCTACGCCCTGGCCTCGGCCCGCACCCTGATGCGCCACACCGACCTGCCTGCCGCGACGATCTGCCGCGAGGCCCTCGGTGTGGCTGCAGAAATCTGCATCTACACCAACGACAACATCACGGTGCTGGAGATGGAGGGGGAGGAATGAGCTTGCTGCTGACCGGAAGCGAAGCGGCGTCTTGGACCTGCCGCACCATCGTCGCCCAGCTGGATCGTTACATCATCGCCCAGGATGCAGCTAAGCGGGCCGTGGCCATCGCCCTGCGCAACCGCTGGCGTCGCATGCGCGTCGACGAGGAGCAGGCCCGGGAGATCGTCCCCAACAACATCATCATGATCGGACCCACAGGCGTGGGAAAGACCGAGATCGCACGTCGTTTGTCCCAGATCGCCGGGCTGCCGTTCCTGAAGATCGAGGCCACGAAATTCACCGAAAAGGGTTACGTAGGCCGCGATGTCGATTCCATGATCCGCGATCTTGTCGAGAACGCCATCGCCCTGCTGCGGCAACGCAAGGAAGAAGAGCTGCGCACGGAAATCACCACGGCGGTCGAAGAGGTCCTGATCGATGTGCTCTTCCCGCCATTGGCCGTGGGCGACGACCCTGAGCGGCAGCAGCGCTGGCAGCGCTCACGGGAGAAAATCCGCCACCAGCTGCGCGACGGCTCCCTCGAAGACCGCGACGTGACGATCAGGACCGAGACCCAGAGCCTGCCCATCGCCAACATCTTCACCGCGGCGGGCGAGGAGATGGACGCTTCGTTCGGCGGCAGCCTGGGCAGCCTTTTTCCGAAGAAGTCCAAGGACTCGATCATGACCGTGGCCCAGGCGCGTCGCATCCTGCGCGATCAAGAGCTGGACAAGAGGGTCGATCCCGATCAGCTGGCCCAACAGGCTGTCCATCTGACCGAGCAGGGCGGTATTGTTTTCATCGACGAGATCGACAAGATCGCCGGCACGTCGCGGGGCGGCAGCGGCCCCGACGTGAGCCGCGAGGGCGTGCAACGCGACCTGCTGCCCGTAGTGGAGGGAACGACTGTTTCGACCAAATACGGTCCGGTACGCACCGACCATATCCTGTTCGTGGCCGCCGGCGCCTTTCACCTGAGCAAGCCCAGCGACCTCATTCCGGAACTGCAGGGACGCTTCCCCATTCGGGTGGAACTTGATAATCTGGACGAGGAGCATTATCTCCGCATCTTGAAGGAGACCGACAGTTCGTTGCTCAAGCAGTACCAGGCCTTGTTGGCCGTGGACGGCTGCCACCTGACGTTCAGCGACGACGGCGTGGAGGCCATGGCCCGCACCGCCCACCTGCTGAACCAGAAGCTTGAGAACATCGGCGCCCGCCGTCTGCAGACGATCATGGCGCAGCTGCTCGACGAACTCCTGTTCGAGGTGCCGGAATCCGGCACCGGCGAGGTTGTCATCGACCGCGCGTTCGTGGAACGCCGTCTCGATCCCGTCGTGCAGGACGAGGACCTGAGCCGTTACATTCTCTGACCCCGACCACGCATGCGGGGCGTCGGCCGCCCCGAGGAGGCACCATGAGTCTCGGTAAGAAGGACTTTCTCTCGATCGCGGATCACACTCCCGAGGACCTGCGCCGGATCCTGGATCTGGCCAAGGAGCAGAAGCCCCTGGCGCGGCGACACGAGCTGCCTCATTCCCATCCCAACCGCACTCTGGCCTGCGTCTTCGCCAAGCCGAGCCTGCGCACGCGCATCAGCTTCGAAACCGCCATGATGCAGCTGGGCGGCAACTCCCTGTTCATCACGGACAAGGAGATCGGTCTGGGGGTGCGTGAGAGCATCTACGACGTGGCCAAGGTCATGAGCCGCTTCGTGGACGGCATCATGATCCGCTGGTTCGACGACGGTGAAGTCGTGGAGTTGGCCAAGCACGCCGACGTGCCGGTGATCAACGGCCTGACCGACCTACTGCATCCCTGCCAGGTCATGGGCGACATCCTCACCGTCGAAGAACACCTCGGGTCGATCGAGAACAAGACCGTCTGCATGGTGGGCGACGGCAACAACCTGGCCAACAGCTGGATCAACGCCTCGCGCCGCTTCGGCTTCAACTTCGTCCTGGCCTGTCCTGAAGGGTACGAGCCGAACGAGGACATCATGAATGCGGCTGAAAAGGACGGTGCCTCGTTCTGTGTGATGAACGATCCGCAGGAGGCCGTCGAGGGCGCCCACGTGATCTACAGCGACGCCTTCTACAGCATGGGCCAGGAAGAGGAGGCCATCAAGCGCCGCGCCGACTTCGCACCCTTCCAGATCACCACAGATCTGCTGAAGGCCGCCCACGAGAAGCACGTGGTGCTGCACTGCCTGCCGGCCCACCGCGGCGAAGAGATCACCGACGAGGTCATGGACGGACCGCACTCGGTCGTCTTCGACGAGGCTGAAAACCGCCAGCACGCTCAGCGGGCCATCATCGCCCTGCTGATGTCATAGCGCGTGGCGGCGCAGAACCACAGCAACGGAAGCAGGGCGGGAGCCGCCGGCCTCGCCCTGCTCTTCTGTCTAGCGGCCGCCTGCGCCACCATGGAGGCGCCTAGGGGCGGTCCGGAAGACCGAACACCTCCGACTGTCGTTGCCTTTTCACCCGACTCCGGCTCGGTGGCTCTGAAGGGTGTCGATCGTTTCGTTGTGACGTTCTCCGAGAAGGTTCAGCCGCGTCCCGCCGAGACTGTCCTGCGTCTTTATCCCGACCTCGAAATCCGCAAGACGAAGTGGAAGGGGCGCCGGGAGATGACCGTCGAACTCTTCGACACCCTGCCCGCCGACACCACGATCATCGTTGAAATTCCCCGCGGGGTCGTCGACATCCATCGCGTGCCGAGCAAGCAGACCTGGATCTTCCCCCTGGCGACAGCCGACAGCTTTCCTCCCGGCACCGTCGCGGGACAGATCCTCCTGGCGGGGGAACCGGTCAAGGGTGCCGTAGCCGAACTCTACGCCGTGCCGCCTGACAGCTCCACCTGGGAACGCCAACCCCTGCTGCGACGGGCCGAGGCCGACACGTCCGGTCGCTTCGCCTTGCCTTGGCTGCCTGCTCCCGGCGGTCCTTGGCTTCTGCGTGTCTTCGCGGACGCCAATGGCGATCTGAGGGCGGGGGAGAACGAAGCCCAGCGCCTCTGGCCGGAGGTGTATGACCTGCGGAGCGGCTCTGAGACCCTGGACGTGGGGATCCTGAATCTCTTCGACCCCAAGACTCCCGGCAGGATCGAAGCCCTCGGTCCCTCACCTTCACCCTGGGACGGCAACGTGTTCGGCTGGCCCCTGGCCATCGCTGACGACGACACCGGGTTCGTACCCGTCCACGCCCGCACGGCGCCCGCCGGTTTCGCCGCCTCGTCCCCGGGCGATACGGTCGGCTGGGACGAAGCGGGCCCCGGCCTGGTGCGCCTGATTCTGTTCGTGGATCTCGACGGCGACAGCCTGCTGAGCGCCCTGCCCGACACCCTGGCTGCGGACTCCGTCGCCTGGTCCTGGGAACCCTTCGCCTGGGCCGACTCGATCGAAGTCGAACCGGGACGTCCTGTCTGGACGACGCTCCCGGCTTTCCCCGACACCCTGAGCCGCAGTCCGAACCCGCCGGCGCCCGTATCGTCGCGTCCAGACTCCACGCTGATGACGACAGCTGCCGACAGCCTGGCTGCAGCGTCGCCCGACAGCGTGCCGCCGCCTGAGCCCGAGGAGTGACCATGGCCGCCCTGTCCTTCGCCAAGATGCACGGTGCCGGCAACGATTTCGTCGTGATCGCGGCGGCTGACCTCGCGGCTTCCGGAATCGAACTTGATGTCGAAGCCATCGCCCGTCTCTGTGATCGGAGGCTCGGAATCGGTGCGGACGGACTGCTCGTGGTCGAACCAACCGCCGACGCCGATTTTCGCATGACCTACTACAACAGCGACGGGGGCGAGGCTGAAATGTGCGGCAACGGCGCGCGTTGTTCCTTTGCCTTCGCCTACGCCCGTGAACTTGTGGGGAGACAGGGGACGTTCGTCTCCGCCGCCGGCAAGCATGCCGGTCGTTTCACTGATGACGGTGATGTGGCGGTCTCGCTGACTTCGCCGTGCGACGTGGCTCTGAACATCGATGCCGGTGTCGACCATCCCTTCGCCGTCGTGCACAAGGCCAACACCGGCGTGCCTCACCTGGTCGTGCCCGTGGACGACATCGAAGCTGTCGACGTGACCCTCTGGGGTCGAGCCCTGCGCCTGTCCTCCGCCTTCGCTCCCGCGGGCACCAACGTCAACTGGGTCCAGCGCCGACCCGACGGCGTGTGGCTGATCCGCACCTACGAACGCGGCGTGGAAGCCGAGACCCTGGCCTGCGGCACCGGCGCCTCGGCATCTGGACTCGTGCTCTGCCTGCTCGGCGCAGCAGAGAGTCCCGTCCATCTGTTGACAAGGGGCGGCGACCGGTTGACCATCGCTGTCGAGGATCCCCACGGTTCACCCGCACTCGAGCTCACCGGACCCGCCGTCACGGCGTTCCGGGGGGAGGTCACAGTTCCATGAGCCCCTCCCGCGCCATGCTCCCCGAGGGCGTCTATACGGCTTTGATCACGCCTTTCCGCCATGGTGCTCTGGACCGCGCCGCCTGGGACCGTCTGGTGATCCGGCAGATCGAAGCCGGTGTCGCCGGTATCGTACCTGCCGGTTGCACCGGAGAAGCGGCCGCCCTGAACGTCGAGGAACGGGAATGGATGGTGCGCCGCTGCGTCGAACTGGCCGCCGGTCGTTGCTGCGTTCTCGCCGGCAGCGGCACCAACGTCACGGCGAGCACCATCGAAATGACCCAGCTGGTCAAGGACTGGGGCGCCGACGCCGCCATGCTCATCTCTCCCTACTACAACAAGCCCCAGCAACACGGTCTGGTCGCGCATTACACGGCGGCAGCGCGGGCCGTCGCCATCCCCCAGGTGATCTACAACGTCCCGGGGCGCACCGCCGTGAACATTCTGCCGGCAACCGCCGCCTTGATTGCGACCGAACCCAACGTGGCCGCCATCAAGGAAGCCAGCGGCGATCTCGACCAGATTGCCCAGATGTGCTCGATCCCTGAACTTCAGGTGTTTTCTGGTGATGACGGGCTGAACATGGAGATCCTGAGGCTCGGAGCAGTCGGAGCCGTCTCGGTGCTCAGCAACCTGCTGCCGGGAACCTTGGTGCGCATGTGGAACGCCTGGCGGCTCGGCGACGAAGCCGCCGCCGATTCCCTGGCCGCTGCGGTGGCGCCCGTCGTCGACGCCTGCTTCCGGGAAACGAATCCGGTGCCGACCAAAGAGCTTTTGGCGATGATGGGATTCTGTACACACGAAACCCGTCTGCCCCTCGTGCCGGCCCTGAGCGAAAACCGCACCTGGCTGCAGACCTTCCACGAGACGGTCCTGACTCCTTTGCTGGAGGGAGAGCGATGAGCACCGTTCCGGTCACGATCCACGGCGCTGAAGGACGCATGGGACGCCTCGTTACCGAATTGATCGACCGCACTGACGGCCTCGAACTTGCAGCGCTGATCACCGAGGTCAACCGTTCCTCTTCTGCTGAAGCGATCCATCCGAGGGTGCCGTTGACTTCTCAGGACCGGCTGGCCGATGTGCATCCGCGCGGCGGAGTCATCATCGATTTTTCGCTGGCACCAGCCCTCGAAGGACTGCTCAGAGGTGCAGAGGCTGTCGGCGCCGCCCTCGTGATCGGCACCACCGGCCATTCGGCTGAGCAGTATGCGCTGATCGAGGCCTACGCCGCGTCGCGGCCGGTCGTCCTGGCGAGCAATTTCAGCGTGGGGATCCCGGTCATGACCATGCTGCTGGAGCGACTGGCCGACGTCCTGCCCGACACCTTCGGCGCCGAACAGGTCGAGACCCACCACCGCCACAAGATGGACCGCCCGAGCGGAACGGCCCGCAGCCTCTCGACCACCTGGACCAACCGCCGCGGGGGAGAGTCGCCGCCGACCCACGCCCTGCGCATCGGCGGCGTGACCGGCGAGCACCGCTGGATCTTCGCCGACGACGAAGAGACCATCGAGATCGTCCACCGGGCCCACTCGCGACGGGCGTTTCTGCGGGGGATCGTGCCGGCAGTTCTGTTCGCGGCGGCACGCGATCGAGGTCTTTATGATATGGGGGATGTTCTGGCTGAAGCGGCTGCGGGACGGTGAGCACCCCGGACCGAGTCAGAATTTCGACTGCAGGAACGACGAAAGGGGTCGTCCTTGTAGGATCGACCCCTTGGAAGCGTCCGTCTCGGCGACGGGTGTCGATGTCGGCTCCGCACAACAGCGGAGCACCCTCTCTACCTGGCGAAGAGGGCGGCCATCCGGGCCTTCATCCTGGCGGCGCGATTGCGGGGAATGATTCCCTTGCGCGCTTGGATGTCGAGGGACCGGTAAATGGCGTTGAGCGATTCGGGGGATTTCTCCTCACCCGAGGCACACGCGATCCTGAAGTTTTTCAGCGACGTACGCAGTTCGCCCCGGTTGGTCCGGTTCGACAAGCGAAGTTCGCGATCCTGCTTCAGGCGCTTCTTACAACTCTTATGATGCGGCAACTTGAAACCTCCTTCATACCAGCCGCAAAATCTAGCAGGGAAGCCCCGTGATGTCAAGGAAGCACGATCGTGAAGAGATCGAAGCCAACCTCAAGGGAAAGTTGACGCTGCTGCCTTCCAGCCCCGGCGTGTACCTGCACAAGGACGTTCGCGGCAAAGTCCTCTATGTCGGCAAGGCCTTGCGTCTGAATCAGCGTGTCCGCTCCTATTTCCAGGATTCCCACGACCATCCGCCCCGAATCTGCGAACTCGTGGACCGAGTGGCTGATTTCGACTACATCGTCACAGCGTCCGAAAACGAGGCTTTGGTCCTCGAGGATCAGCTGATCAAGGAATACCGGCCGCGCTACAATGTCCGTCTCAAAGACGACAAGCGGTATCCCTACATCCGCATCACGGTCCAGGAAGCCCTGCCCAGAGTCGAAGTGGTGCGGCGCATCGAGGCCGACGGAGCCCGCTATTTCGGTCCTTTCACTGCCGTCCGGGATATGAGAGCCACCCTTCAGCATGCCTTGCGGGCGTTCCAGGTCCGCACCTGCCTGTTGAACCTGCCCGACGAAACCGTCCCGAGACCTTGCCTGGACTACCAGATCGGCCGCTGCTCCGCGCCGTGCACGGGTCTCGACGCCCCGGACAGCTATCGCCTGAAGGTCAAAGCCCTCGTCCGTTTCCTCGAGGGGGCCGACGACGGACTCCTCGACGACCTCCGCAACGAGATGGGGACCTTGGCCGCAGCCAAGGCTTACGAAGATGCCGCATCAGTCCGCGACAGGCTCACTGTGCTGGAGCGCACCATCGGCAGCCTGAGCCGGATCCACGGCCTGACCGACGATCTCGACGCCTGCGCCGTCGTCCGCGACGGCGCCGACGGCTGCGGCGTCGTGCTCCGCATCCGCGGCGGCAAGGTCCTCACGACCCACCATTTCCTTCTCGAAGACCGGCTCGAGAGCGACCCGAACCGCTTCCTCGCCCAGCTGCTGCGCGAATACTACCCCCGCGCCGGCGACCTGCCGGGCCGGATCCTCGTATCCCATGACCCCGGCGACCGGGAGCAGTGGGAGGCCTGGCTCGGAGCACTCCGCGGCCGACGCGTGCACATCGGCGTGCCTCAGCGTGGTCCCCGCAAAGACGCTGTCGCCATGGCCCTGGCCAACGCGGCCTGGAAACTCAACGAACGCATGTTGAAAGACGGAGCCAAAGCACGCTCTGTCTCGCCCGGACGCTCCCGGGACCTCCAGGACGCCCTCGATCTGCGGACGGTGCCGGAATCGATCGAGTGCTTCGACATCTCCAATTTCCAGGGCAAGGAGACCGTCGCTTCCCTGGTGTACTTCCGTGGCGGCAAGCCGCTCAAATCTCGCTACCGCCGTTTTCGTGTGAAGGAAGTGGAGGGCGTGGACGATTTCGCCAGCATGCGCGAAGTGTTCGGCCGCTACTACCGCCGCCTGCTGGAGAAAGGGACGCCCCCGGCGGATCTGGTGATGGTCGATGGCGGGGCCGGTCAATTGTCATCAGCGCGGCAGATCCTCACCGAACTCGGCCTGCACGACGTCGAACTCATCGGCCTGGCCAAGCGGGAAGAGGAAATCCATCGCGAGCGGGGCCTGCCGCCGGTGCGCCTTCCGCGCACGAGTCCGGCACTCCAACTTCTGCAGCAGGTCCGGGACGAGGCCCATCGCTTCGCCATCACCTACCATCGGCTGCTGCGGGATCAGAAGACGACCAACTCAGCCATCGACCTCATTCCCGGCATCGGGCGCGTGAAGAAGCTCGCCCTGCTCCATCATTTTCCCTCGGTCGACGCCATCCGGGTGGCATCGGGAGCCGAGCTTTGCGAAGTCCGAGGCGTCGGTCCGGCCGACGCTGAACGCATCATCGCCTTCTTCGCGGTGGAACGGAACGGAGGCGCGTCGTGACGCGTTGGGACGATGCCTGTGAAGGCTTCCTCGCTCATGCCTCCGCCGAAAAGGGCCTCGCAAGGGCATCGTTGCAGGCATATGCCCAGGATCTGACCCGACTTCGCAGGTGGTCCGAAGCCGCCGGCTTGGCCGATCCCCGCCAGGTCAGCCCCCAGGCGCTCCGCTCCTTCCTGATCGCCGCGGCCGACGACCTGGCGGCCCGCTCCCGAGCCCGACTTGTCTCCACCCTCCGCTCGTTCTTCCGCTTCCTCGCCGCCGAGGGGGAGGTGGCCGACGACCCGACGATGCTGATCTTGGCCCCCAAGGTCGGAAGGAAACTGCCCTCGCTGCTCAGCCGCGATCAGATGAGCCACCTCCTCGAAGCGCCCGATCTTACACGCAAGGGCGGACAGCGGGACCTGGTGATCCTGGAGATCCTCTATGGCTGCGGGCTGCGGGTCAGCGAACTCTGCGGCCTGGACATCGCCGACCTCGACGTGCGCGAAGCCCTCCTGCGCGTCCGCGGCAAGGGAAGCAAGGAGCGGATCGTGCCGGTGGGACGTCCGGCCTTGGCCGCCATCGCCCTCTGGAGGGCGGGAGAGAGGGGCGAGTTCCTCGGCAAGCAAGCCAACGCCGCCCTGCTGATCAACCAGCGCGCAGGACGCTTGAGCCGTGTTTCGGTCTGGTCCCGGCTCAAGGCACTGGCCGCCGCCGCCGGCCTCGCCGACACCCTGACACCTCACTCGCTGCGCCATACCTACGCCACCCACCTGCTCGAAGGGGGCGCCGATCTGCGCGTGGTTCAGGAGCTGCTTGGGCACGCTTCGATCAGTACGACGGAGATCTACACCCACGTGGACCGCGCCTATCTCACTGAAGCCTACCGTTCCGCCCATCCACGTGCGAGACGCAGCTGAAGGCCGAAGTCACTGATCTGCGGGTCTTTGACAGGTGTGGACCCCGGTGGTACTGTTCAACGTCCACTTGCGTGAAGCGCAGCAGCCACCCGGACATGATGATGGAGGACCCTTGGCCAAGAAGATCATCCTGAGCGGCAACCGGCCCACCGGGCGCCTGCACTGGGGCAACTACACCGGTGCTCTCGAAAACTGGATCCGTCTGCAGGACGATTACGACTGCTATTTCATGGTCGCCGACTGGCATGTGCTGACCACGGCTCTGGACAAGGCTCCCGAGATCCGACGGAACAGCCGCGAGATGATCCTCGATTGGCTCGGCGCCGGGCTCGACCCCGAGCGTTCGGTCCTGTTCATCCAGTCTGAGATCAAGGAACACGCCGAGCTGTTCCTGATCTTGAGCATGATGATCTCCATGGGGCGCCTCGAGCGGAACCCCACCTTCAAGGAACAGATCCGCGATCTGAACCTGGGCAACGAGATCAGCTTCGGACATCTGGGATATCCTGTCCTGCAGGCCGCCGACATCTTGGCCTACCGCGCCCACGCCGTGCCGGTGGGTGAGGACCAGCTGCCCCATCTGGAGCTGACCAGGGAGATCGCCCGTCGCTTCACCCACCACTTCGGCGAACTGTTCCCCGAGCCCGAAGGTCTGGTCACGAAGTTCGGCCGCTTCCCCGGCACCGACGGCAACCGCATGAGCAAGTCTCTTGGCAACACAATCGAGATCGCCGCCGGTCCCGAAGAGATCGCCCAGAAGCTGAAGACGGCCTTCACCGACCCCAATCGTCTACGACGCACCGATCCCGGCGATCCGGAGGTCTGTGCCGTCTATACCTACTATCAGAAATTCCTGCCCGAGGAAGCGGCGACCTGCGCCGAGGAGTGCCGTACTGCGGCTCGAGGCTGCGTGGACTGCAAGAAAAGACTGACCGATGGCGTGGTCGAATACTTCGCACCGCTGCGCGAACGTCGCCAGCATTTCGTGGACCGCCCCGAGATGGTGGCTGAAATCGTCGCCGAAGGCTGCCGGAGAGCCCGCGCCGCCGCCGTCGAGACCATGGCCCTGACCCGCGCCGCCATGGGCATCGGTTAGGAGGACACGTGAGCAACACCACCGGGCCCGAGCCCCTCGAGCCGACACTGCCTCTGCCTCCAACGGACGGTCCGGTATCCGACGCCCAGCCGATCTCCGTCGAGCTGCCCGAGGAACTCGAGTACTTCCGCTCCAGCGAGGCCTACCGTGTCGATCTCGAAGGTTTCCACGGCCCCCTCGATCTCCTGCTCTATCTGATCCAGAAGGACGAGCTGGACATCTACGACATCCCCATCGCCCACATCACCGAGCAGTACCTGGCCTACGTCGAGATCATGGAAAATCTGTCCCTCGACGTCGCCGGCGAGTTCATCGTGATGGCGGCCACCCTCATGCGCATCAAGACCCGCCTGCTGCTGCCGGTGCAGGCCGAGGACGAGGAACTCGACGAGAACGATCCCCGCGCCGAACTCGTACGCCGTCTGCTCGAATACAAGCGTTATAGGGAGATGGCGGAGAACCTGCGTCGTCTCGAGGAGGAGCGCACGCGCCTCCACGTACGCAGCGTGAGACCGGCCGGGCTGGACGAGAACGAGGAGGAGCCCGAACTCCGCGTCGGCCTCTTCGATCTGCTCAACGCCCTGAGCGGGGTGTTCGATCGTGTGACCAAAGAGGCCGTCCACAACGTCCATCGCGAGGCCTATACCGTCGAGGAGAAGGTGGAACTGATCAGGCTCCGTCTGCGGAATGAAGGCACGATCCGTTTCGACGAATTCTTCCGTGACGACGCCATCAAGATGGAGGTCGTGGTGACCTTCGTGGCCATTCTCGAATTGGCCAAACGCCAGGAGATCCGCCTGATGCAGACCGAAGCCCTCGGGATGATCTGGGTGACCCATTACGACGCCGACCCCAAGGCCGCCGCCGCCATCGCCGGTGGAGGAGGTACCCCCTCTTGAAGCACGACCTCGAAGCCCTGCTCTTCGCCACCGATGCGCCTCTCACGTCGTCCCGACTCAAGGGCATCTTCCCCGAGACCGGCGGCAAGGAGATTCGTGAGGCCATCGACGAACTCAACGCCGAATACGAGACCCAGGAACGGGCCTTCACCATCGTCGAGTTCGGCGGCGGCTGGCAGCTCGCCAGCCGTCCCGAGTACATGGCCCTGATCCAGAAACTCTACAAGGGCCGCCGCTACGTGCGGCTTTCCAAAGCTGCGTTGGAGGCCCTCGCGATCATCGCCTACCGGCAGCCCGTCACGCGCATGGAAATCGAGGAGATCCGCGGAGTCCAGGTCAGCGGCGTGCTGCAGACCCTCACCGAACGCAGCCTCATCACCGTGGTGGGCCGCTCAGAATCCGTAGGCAACCCCATCCTCTATGGCACCACACGCGAATTTCTCAACCACATGGGTCTCAAAGGGCTCCATCAGTTGCCGCCTCTGCCTGAACTCGAAGGCATCATCGGCAACCGAGAAGAGATCAAGCAGTTCGCCATGCAGCTGGGTGAGGAGATCGTCGACGAAGACTTCGACACGGTCTATGTGCACGGCGACGAGTTCATGATCGTGTCCGCCCGCGAAGATGATCCGGAGCCCGCAGCCGAAGCCGCCAAATCGGCGGAGGCCGGTGATGACATCCGCACCTGACCACCTGCGCCTGAACAGATATCTGGCCCGCTCGGGGCTCGGGTCCCGGCGTGGCGTCGAAGCCCTGATCGCCACCGGGCGCGTCCGCCTCAACGGTGAGATCGTGACAGATCTCGGCCGCCGCGTCGACCCGCTGAGCGACCTCGTAACCGTCGATCATAAGACCATCACCCTGCCTTCATCCTGGAGCGTCTACGCTTTTCACAAGCCTGCCGGTGTCGTATCCTCGCTCCGGGCTCAGGGGCAGGCCCGCTGTCTCGCGGAGTTCCGTCAGCGCGAGGATCTCCCCGCTGCAGTCGTTCCTGTCGGCAGACTTGACGCGCCCACCACCGGCTTGCTCATTTGGACAGACGACGGCAACCTCGCCGAGGCGCTCCTGCTCCCTCGGCATCGGATCTGGAAACGTTACCTGATGACCCTCGACCGCCCCCTGTCCCCGGAGGCCGAATCCCTCCTGACCGACGGGCGCATCGAGCTGGACGATCGCCCTTGCCTTCCCGCCAGGCTAGAATCCGCCGGACCGGATCGCCGCACTTGGCGGTTTTGGTTGAGGGAGGGTCGCAACCGCCAGATCCGCCGCATGATCCTGGCCGTCGACCGGCGTGTGGTGTCGCTCCATCGCGAAGCGGTCGGACCTTTGGAATTGGGGGATCTCCCGTCAGGTCGCTTTCGCGAACTGGCCGCCGGGGAGGTCGAGGCCCTCCGGTCGACACTGGCGGCATCCCTCGAGGATCCTCAGCTCGACGACGATCTGGAAGTATGACCACGGAGGCTGACATGGATTTCGAATCTCTCTTCCGCCCCGGGATCCTCAACACCAAGCCTTACACACCCGGCAAACCCATCTCGGAAGTCCAACGCGAACTCGGCCTGACCGACGTCGTCAAGCTCGCCAGCAACGAGAATCCCGAGAGCCCCACCTCTGCGGTCATCGACGCCGTATGCGCCGCGGCTTCCCAGCTGAACCGCTACCCGGACGGTGCCTGCTTCGAGCTCACCCGCACCCTCGCCGCCCACCTGGGCGTGGACACCCGCGCGCTCTTTTTCGGCAACGGCTCCAACGAGGTCATCGACATGATGATCCGGGCCCTGATCTCGCCGGGGGAGAACGTTGTCTTCGGACATCCAAGCTTCATCGTCTACCCGCTGACTACGGGGGTCCAGTTCGAGAGCGGCCGGCCGGTGCCCCTCGACGCTGACGATCGCCACGATCTGCCGGCCATGGCCGCTGCCGTGAACGATAAGACCAAGCTGGTCATCGTCTGCAATCCCAACAACCCCACCGGTACCTACAATACCGCCGAAGAGTTCGCCGCCTTCATGGCCCGTATTCCGTCCCGCGTGATCGTGGCCGTGGACGAGGCGTACTACGAGTACGTCCTGGCTGAGGACTACCCAGAGACGATTCCCATGCTCGCCGCCTATCCGAACCTCGTGCTCTGCCGCACCTTCTCCAAGATCTACTCCATGGCCGGCCTGCGCGTCGGGTATGCTGTGGGGCATCCCGATTTCATCGCCCAACTGCAGAAGACTCGAGAGCCCTTCAACGTCAACAGCCTGGCCCAGGCCGCCTGTCTCGCCGTGCTCGCTCAGCCTGAAGAGACTGCAGCCCGCGCCTTGCGCAACCGCGTCTGGCTCGAGGAACTCTTCGCGGGGCTCCGCAGCCTCGGTTGCGACGTCACGCCGTCCCAGACCAACTTCCTGCTCGTTCGTATCCCCGGCCGCAATGCCACCGAGGTTCAGCAGCAGCTGCTGGCCCGCGGCGTGATCGTACGTCCCATGAACGCCTTCGGTCTCGGCGACGGCGCAATGCGGGTCAGTGTCGGACTGCCCGCGGAGAATCAGCGGTGCCTCGAGGCCCTCAAGGAGATCCTGGCTTGAAGAGCGAACCCTGCAAGGATCCCGCATTGATCGGGCTCGAAGCTGAGGCGCTGCGCCATTCGCTGCGGCGTCCCGACGGCCGGCGCAACGTCGTGAACGTCGGGGACGTCGCCATCGGCGGCGAGCGCATCGTGATCGCCGCCGGGCCTTGTGCCGTCGAACCCAACGACAGCCTGCGTCTCACGGCGCTGGGCGTGGCGTCCGCCGGAGCGACGATCCTCCGCGGCGGCGCCTACAAACCACGCACGTCGCCTTACGATTTCCAGGGGCTCGAAAAAGAAGGCCTCCTGCTGCTCGACGAGGTGCGTGCCGAAACCGGACTGCCTGTGGTGACCGAAGTCCTCGACCCCCGCGACGTGGATCTCGTCGCCTCCCACGCCGACATGCTTCAGGTGGGCAGCCGCAGCGTTCAGAACGTGCCCCTGCTGCGTGAAGTGGGCGCATCAGGCCATCCCGTCCTGCTCAAGCGCGGGCTGATGACGACCGTCTTCGAGTGGCTCAGCGCCGCCGAATACATCATCGAAGCCGGCGGGGGAGACGCGCCGGTAGTCCTCTGCGAGCGCGGGATCCGCACCTTCGAGCCGACCACCCGCAACACCCTCGATCTCAACGCCGTGGCGCTGCTGCGCGAACTGTCCCGACTGCCCCTGATCGTCGATCCTAGCCACGGCACAGGCCGCGCCGACCTGGTGCCGGCCATGTCCCGCGCATCCCTGGCCGCCGGCGCCGACGGGCTGCTCGTGGAAGTCCATGCTTCACCCGGTGATTCCTGGAGTGACGCCGCCCAGACCCTCGGACTTTCCTCTTTTGCAAAGCTCGTAGGCGAATGCCGAACCCTCGCCCTCGCTCTCGGACGCGATCTCTGATGAACCGTGTTGTCGAAGACCGGACCGTACCTCCGCATACCGTGATCGCCATCGACGGCCCCGCCGGTTCAGGTAAATCGACCACCGCTCGCGCCCTCGCCGAACGTTTCGATCTGCTCTATGTCGATTCGGGTGCCATGTACCGGGCCCTGACCTGGGCCGCCCTCGATCGGGGACAGTCCTTCGCAGACGAAGCCGGGCTGCTTGCCATGTTCACCGCTGCGGATCTCCAGCTCGACCCCGCCCGTCGTGAAACTCGTGTGTTCTGGGACGGCAAAGACATCTCGGATCAGGTCCGAACTCCCGCCATCGAAGCCAATGTCTCCGCCGTGGCGGCTCACCCAGCCATCCGCGCGGCCATGGTGGAGCGCCAGCGCTCTTTCGCCAGACGCCGTGGCGTGGTCATGGAAGGGCGCGATATCGGCTCGGTCGTCTTTCCCCTCGCTTCGGCCAAGATCTATCTCGACGCTTCCCTAGCAGCCCGTGCCGAACGACGGCTGAACCAGCACCGCCGTCGGGGCAACGAGACGGAGTTCGAAACCGTGCTCGCTGAAGTCGAGGCGCGGGACAACCGCGACAGCAGCAGGGCGGAAAGCCCCCTGAGCATCCCGCCCGACGCGGTGGTGATCGACAACAGTCGCCTGAGCCTCGACGAACAGCTGGAACGCACGGCTGAAGCCGTCATCACGGTGCTCGATGAACAGCGTCCCCGCAGCCTGACGGCTGCTTCGCTAAGCTCCCGCGTCACGATTCGTTACAAGTTCGCTTACGCGGTGTTCGGACCGTTGAGCCGGATCCTGGGCCTGACCATCCACGGCCGCGAGCACGTGGAGTTCGACGAGGGCAAGATCCTGGCCGCCAACCACGTGAGCAACCTCGATCCGCCCATGCTGGCGGCATCCCTCGAGGGTATGGGTCATTTCCGGGCCGTGGCCAAGGAGGAGCTCTTTCGGTTCTGGCCGAGCCGGATGATCTTCAAGCTGCTCCATTCCATTCCCATCAAGCGGTCCATTTTCGATGCCGATGCCTTCGACACTGCGGCGGAATACCTCGCCGAGGGCCAGAATGTCGTGTTTTTTCCCGAAGGCATGCGCAGGGTCGTGGGGGAGCCCGGACCTGTGCGCAACGGACTCGGACAGCTGATGATGCGGACCGAGGCTCCGGCTGTACCCGTATTTTTCCGCGGCACAACGGTCGCCGTCCCCGGATCTTCACCAAATACGCCATTGGAAGTGACTTTTGCTCCTCCGGTCCGTTTGAGGGCTCTTGCCGCTCTCCGCAATCGGCTCGACGATCGTGGGATCAGCCGACTGATCGCCCAGCTCTTCGATCAGATCTATCTCGAACTGCAGGCCCGATCCTTTGCAAGAACGCCCATGACCACCGAGGAGCGAGAATCTGCAGATCGTGCGCGCCCCAAGGTTCTGCGCAAAGAAGCCAAGACTTTCCGTAGGGAAAAGTCCTGATCCTGCCTCAATCGCCTTGATTCCCTTGCAACAGGACCTCTCGGGGTGTATATTCGCGCGACGCCCGGTGTATCTGCCGGGTGAATCTGTGTTCTTAGGAGGAAAGTCACATGAATCCCAACCCCAACGCGGGGGATGAGGCCGGAGAGGCCCATTCTTACGCCCCCGGAAGTCGCTCATCTCACGGCTCTGCCGACTACGACGACGTAGTGGCGAAAGTGCCAGCTCCCAAGCTGACCCTTGAGTTCGACCCGAGCGCAATCGTCAACAGGGACTACTTCGACGACGACGAAGGTGAACTGAACCTGACTGACGATGAGATGCTCTCTCTCCTCAACCAGTACGAGGAGACCCTCAACGAGATCGCCGAAGGCCAGATTCTCAAAGGCATCATTGTCGAAGTGCGCGAGAACGAGGTCCTGCTGAACATCGGCTTCAAGAGCGAGGGTATCATCGCCATCGAAGAGTTCGCCGGCTGCGAACTTTCGGTCGGCGACGAGTTCGACGTGTTCCTCGAGTCTCTCGAGGATCAGGACGGCCTGGTCGTCCTGTCCAAGGAACGCGCGGACTTCCTCAAGGTCTGGGACAAGATCAAGACGGCCCACGAGGCCGGCGACATGGTCAAGGGCATGGTCGACCGCCGCATCAAGGGCGGCCTGGTCGTCAAGCTCTGGGGTGTCGACACGTTCCTGCCCGGCTCCCAGGTGGCCCTGCGTCAGGTGCCCGACCTGGACCAGATGATCGGCGAAGAGATCACCTGCCAGATCATCAAGAAGAACAAGCGGCGTCGCAACGTCGTGGTGAGCCGACGCATTGTCCTGGAACGCGATCGCGAGGCGAAGAAGACGACCCTCATGTCCGATCTCGACAAGAACCAGGTCCGCAAGGGAGTGGTGAAGAACATCACCGACTTCGGTGCGTTCGTGGATCTTGGCGGTATCGACGGATTGCTCCACATCACGGATCTTTCGTGGGGCCGGGTCAAGCATCCGAGCGAGGTCGTGAGCATCGGGGACGAGATCGAAGTCAAGATTCTGGACTTCGACCGTGATCGGGAGAGGATTTCTCTCGGCCTGAAGCAGCTTCAGGCATATCCCTGGGAAGATGTGGACAAGAAGTACCCCGAGAAGACGGTCGTGAACGGCAAGGTCGTTTCGATCACCAACTACGGCGCCTTCGTGGAGCTGGAAGAGGGCATCGAGGGTCTCATTCACATTTCCGAGATGTCCTGGACCCGTCACATCAAGCACCCGTCGAAGATCCTCTCGATCGGCGATGCGGTGGAAGTGATGGTCCTGAAGATCGACAAGGAGAACGAGAAGATCTCGCTGGGTCTCAAGCAGACCGAGCAGGATCCCTGGACGACGCTGCACGAGCGTTATCCGGTGGGCACCATCATCGAGGGCCGCGTGCGCAACCTCACCGACTTCGGCGCTTTCGTCGAGGTTGAAGAGGGCATCGACGGTCTGGTGCACATCTCGGACATGTCCTGGACCAAGCGCGTCCGGCACCCCAAGGAGATCGTCCGCAAAGGCGACCTCGTTCAGGTGCAGATCCTGGACATCGACACCGACAAGCGGCGGATCAGCCTGGGCGTGAAGCAGCTCCAGGACAACCCTTGGCCGACCTTGGCCGAGGATTATCCCGTCGGCCGTCAGGTCGAAGGCAAGATCATCCGCATGCTCGACCACGGCGTCGTGGTGGAGATCGGCGGCGACCTGGAGGGCTTCGTGCCCGTCGGCCACATGGCCGTGCCCAAACTGGAGAAGCCTCAGTACCACTTCCAAGAGGAAGAGTCGCTGCCTCTGCACGTCATCAAGATGGATGCAGAGAACCGGCGGATCGTCCTTTCAGTGGCTGAGTTCTTCAAGGATCAGCCCCGCGAGGACCTCGAGGCGTTCATCAGTGAACACCCCTTGAACGAGGACGCCGTGGCGGCCGATCAGTCCAGTGAGAGCGGCGATGCCATGGACGACGACTACGCCGACATCGATGATGCACCCGTACCCGACCTCGGGTTGGACACCGATGACGCCGAGCCCGTCGCCGAAGCAGCTGAGACAACCGAAGCTGTGGAAGCGTCCGTTGAAGATGTCGTTGAAGATGCGATCGAGGAGGCTGCACCCGAAGCCGTCGAGGCTCAGGAGGCACCCGCCGAAGTCGAAGCTGCCGTCGAGGCAGCCGAAGCTGTAGACGAAACATCGGACGACGACGAGGACAAGAACGAGGTGTAATCCCCGTTCCGATCCGCTGGGAAAGGGGTGGCTCGGCCACCCCTTTTCCGTATCCCGGAGATGGAATGTGCATGACCGTTTCACGACGGTGAGGGTGGCCTTCCTGACCCTCGGTTGCCGTATGAATCAATACGACACCGAAGTGATGAAGGCGCGTCTTCCCGCGGACCTTCGTTGCGAGATCGTCGACTGGGACGATCCGGCCGACGTCTACATCCTGAACAGCTGCACCGTGACGGTGAAGGCCGATCAGAAGTGTCGTCAGCTGGCTCGGCGCGTGCGTCGGCGTGCACCCGACGCCAAGATCGTGGTTACTGGCTGTTACGCCCAGACCCAGCCTGAAGCCCTCGCCGAGATGACAGAACTGGACGGCATCATCGGCGTCAACGAACGGGAAGACATCCACCAGTGGCTGCCACGCCTGCTCTACGAAGAGCAGCGCCTGCTGGAGGTAACCCAGTATTCCAAGCGTCTGGCATTCCGCTCGCACCGCATCACCGATTTCGACGGCCGCACCCGCGCCTATGTGAAGATCCAGGACGGCTGCGACCTCCGCTGCACCTACTGCCTGATCTGGAAAGCCCGCGGCCCCGGCCGTAGCAGGGATCCTCAAGACGTGGTGGGGCAGGTCTCCGAGTTGCGCGACGCAGGATTCAGCGAGATCGTGCTGACCGGCGTCCACATGGGGAGTTACGGCAGAGATTTACGGTGGCTGCCGGGGTTGACCGGCCTGATCGACATGCTGGCGTCGCGGTTTCCGGATCTGCGCTTCCGTCTGAGCAGCATCCACCCCAACGAGGTTCACGAACCCCTGCTGGAATTGTTCACAAAGCACTCGAACATGCGCCCGTATCTCCATATTTCAATGCAGTCGGGCTCCGATACGGTCCTCTCACGCATGCGCCGACCCTACGCCGCTGCAGACGTGGCCCGAGCCGTCCACGCCGCAGCCGGACTCGCCCCATATTTCGGTATCGGCGCCGACGTCATCGTGGGTTTCCCGGGGGAGACCGAGACCGAATTCGAACAGACGCGGCAGCTGATCGAGACGGCGCCCTTCAGCTACCTTCACGTCTTCCGCTATTCGGCCCGACCCGGTACGAAGGCCGCGGACATGAAGCCCTGCCACAGCGAGACAATCACCGCCCGCTCGGCTCTGTTGCGCACCTTGAGCGACGCGAAGAAATCAGCATTCGAGGGGGGCCTCATCGGCCACACACTCGAGGCAACGGTGGAATCGGACCGGCCCCTTCCGGGCTGGGTCCACGCGACCACTGGCAACTACGCCACGGTCCTGGTCCCCGACATTTGGGAGCAGGGAGACTCCGTCCTGGTCACCCCCGAGGGTCTGCGCGAGGGCACGTTGTACGCCAATCGGGTCGAGCATATCGCCCGGTCGATCATAGAGGAGAATGCATGAGCGGTTCCGCCCGGGACGGCCGCGTCAAGGTCTTCATCGAGACCTACGGCTGCCAGATGAACTCCTACGACACCTCGGTCATGTACGGCATACTCGACGAGCACGGCTACGCCCGCGCAGAGACCGTCGACGACGCCGACGTCGTGCTGCTGAACACCTGTTCGGTTCGCGATCTCGCCGAGCACAAGATCCATAGCCGCGTCGGCGAACTGCGCAGTCTCAACCGACGCGGCCTGTCAAAAACGGCGGTGGTGGGGGTGACCGGCTGCATGGCCGAACGGATGGCCGACGACCTGGCCAAGGGTGAACGGAAGGCCGACCTCGTCCTCGGTGTCGACCAGTACGCCAAACTGCCCGGCATGCTGGACCTGGCGGTCGCCAGGGTTCGTGGCGACAAAGACGGTCCCAAGCAGCTCAACGTCGCCACCGGCCACCAGGCCGACGTCCACTACGTCGCGCCGCCGGATGCTTACCCCACCAACAACTCCCATCTCGTGACCATCCACAAGGGCTGCGACTACAAGTGCACCTACTGTATCGTACCGGCCACGCGCGGACCTCAGCGCGAGAAGGCCCCCGAAGTCATCGAGCAGGAGATCCGCGACATCGTCGCCGCCGGCGGCCGTGAAGTCACCCTGCTGGGACAGAACGTCACGGCCTACCGGGCGCCGGGCCTGAACTTCGCCGGACTGCTGCAGCGCCTGAACCCCATCGTGGGTCTCGAGCGCATCCGATTTTTGACAGGACACCCCTGCGACATGAATGAAGAGCTCGTGAAGACCATGAGCGGACTGGACAAGGTCTGCCCCTGGCTTCATGTTCCAGCCCAGAGCGGTAGCGACCGCGTGCTGCGGCGCATGAAGCGACATTATACGGCCGCAGAGTACCTTGGTCTCGTCGCTACGGCGCGCCGTTGGCTGCCAGGAGTCACTTTTTCAGGGGATTTTATTGTCGGTTTTCCGGGAGAGACCGACGAAGACTTCCGCATGACCCTTGAGTTGGTGCGGGAGGTCCGATACGATCAGACCTTCAACTTCAAGTATTCGGAGCGACCGGCAACTCCGGCGGCCAAGCTGGACGACGACGTGCCGCTCGAAGTCAAGAAGGAGCGACTGGCCGAACTCATGGCCCTGCAGGAGAACGTTTGGTCCTCGATGGCGTCCGTCGCGGTGGGCGAGGTCTGGGACGTAGCGGTGGAAGACGAGGCCCGGCGACCCGCCGGAGCCTGGAGGGCGCGCAGCCTCCACAACCGCAAGGTTCTGCTGCTGGATCATGAAGGCTTCGTGGGGCAGACCCTCAGTGTCCGCATCACGGGCTGCGAAGCCACGACCTTCTTCGGCGTTGCTGTCTGACGGGAGGAGCCCCCATGTCCTTGATCAAGTGGATCGTCGCCCTGCTCGTTGCAGTGGCCTTGGCTGTGCTGTTCGCCCAGAACAGCGGGCAGTCGGTGGACCTCCGCGCCTTCGGTCGCGAGTACCTCGACATCCCCCTCTATTACGTCCTCGCCGGATCGCTCCTGCTGGGCATCATCTTGAGCATGCTTCTGGGCGGTATCCGTGAGCTGCGCCTGCGGGGACGCCTGCGCGGCCTGCAGCGGGATCTGCGCGACCGCGACAAGGAGATCGCCGAACTGCGCGCACTGCCCCTCCAGGATCTTGACGGCTCCCCGGAGGTCGACTGATGGGCCTGGCCGAATTCTCAGTGATCGGCGGCGTCGCCGTCCTTCTCGGCGGTGTGCTCTGGTTCGTCCTGCAGCAGCGTCCCGATGCCTCGGCCAAGGAAGACGACTACACGCGTGGTTTAGAGCTCTGGCTGGGCGGGGACCGTCCTGCAGCCATCGAGGCCATGCGCCGAGCCGTGTCAGCCGCGCCCGAGTCGGTCGATCCCTATCTCCAGCTGGGCCTGTTCCTGCGCAAGAACGGCGATGCCCGCCGCGCCGCCGCACTGCATCGAGGCCTCGCGGCCCGGCCTGGACTGGACCGCACCAAGCGCACCTCCATCGCCCTGGCCCTCGCCGAAGACCTCAACGACCTCGGCCGCTGGGACGAATCACGGGCCCTGCTCGACGACCTCCAAAAGCGCAAGCCCGCCACACCCCGTTTCTGGCACGCCCGCTTCCGGCAATGGCTCGGCCAGGGGGATCACGACGCAGCGGCCCGGACCCTGCGGGAAGCGGTGCGCCGCGTCGATGCCGATCACCAGGACTCCTTTCAGCGCCGCCACGAACTCTTCCAACTCGACCGCGCTCTCGACGCCATCCGCAACGATGCGACTCGCGATGCTGGACGACTGCTGAAGGACGTGGCCGAAGACGGACCTTACGCCGCCCGGGTAGCTCATGTCCGCGCCTTGATCAAACTGCAGAACGGCGAACCGGAAAAGGCCGCCGAAATCGCCACGTCCGGATTGCTCCACGCGCCGGAGGAATCAGAACTCCTGCTGCCCGTCCTGCAGAAGTCTCTGCTCGACAGCGGCCGCTATGAACGGACGATTCCCGTTCTCGAGAGCGCCTGCCAGTCCGATCGCGCCCCGGCTTCGCTGTGGATCGCCCTGGCCCTTCTGCACGAAAAAGTCGGCGACCGTGAAATGGCGATCCGTGTTCTCGAAAGCAAATCCGGCGACGAACGCCTGACCCTCGCCGCCGCCGCGCCCTTCCTGCGCATCTTGATCCAGGACCTGCCCGACAGTGACTTCACGCGTATCTGGGACGCCCTCCATACGCGGACCGGACCGCGGCAATGGCATTGTCATGACTGCGGTGCTCCCTTCGCGGAAGTACACTGGTTCTGTCCGGCCTGCCACGCTTTCGACGGCGTCGAGCCCGGCCCGGCCCGCACGACGGTGAGCGAATGATGTCGAGGACCCGCATGGCAGGGATCGTCCTGATCCTGCTCTGCTGCCTCGCGCCCACCTGTCTCGCCGCCGATCTGAACGATGTCGCAGCAGCCTGGCGCAAAGGGGACATCGCCGCCGCCAAAACACTGCTCGCCGAGACATCAGCCGACGAACTCGCTACAGAGACGGGGATCGCCTGGCAGTTCCGGCTGGCCGAGGATCCCGCCAGCATCCAGCGATTGCGTTCCGACCTGCCCGCCCACCGGCTCGACGCCGCCTGGATCGCCTGGGGAAGGGGAGACCGCGAAGCCGCCGCCTCGCATCTCACCTCAGTGCTGACCGGAGACCAGACTCCGCCCCCCGGTGCCGAATTCCTCGCCGGGCTGCTGGCCCGTCGTTCAGGGGATCTTGTGAGCGCCCGCCACGCCCTGGCTTCTGTCCGACCCGACGATCCCTCCTTCGCCTGGGCCCGTTACACGTTGGGCCGAATCGCCGCCGCATCCGGAGACGCCGCTCTGGCCAAGCGCTACTACGACAACGCCGAGAAGGCCGGCACACCCGTCTGTCGCGCAGAAGTCCTGGCTGCAACCTGGGAACTCAGCCGCAGCTCTGATCCGCGCCAGGCTCTCCGCCTCGAGCGGGAGCTGGAAAACCGCTTCCCGGAATCTCTGCCCCTGATCAGGATTCGTGAATTGGCACGCAGACACGAGGCCGTCGAAACCGGCGAGGCCCACGCCGACGTACCGCCGTCCCCGGCTGCTGCTCAGGCGGCAGGTCGCTACTCTGTTCAGCTGGGAGCCTTCGCCGACCGCGGTCGCGCCCTCGTCTTCGTCGATGAATGGCGCGGGCGGCTCGGCGACCTCGTCATCGCCGTCGGCACCGACGCCTCAGGGCACGGCGTCCACCGCATACGGTCCGGAACGTTCCAGTCGCGCCAACGCGCGGTGGAGTGGGCCGAAGCACTGCAGCGCGATCACGGGCTCTCCTGCATGGTGGTGGAGGGGGAGTCGGGATCATGACCAAGAGCTCGCCCCAGGGGAGCGCCAAGCTCACGCCGATGCTCGCCCAGTACATGGAGATCAAAAAGGAACACACCGACGCGATCCTCCTGTTCCGCATGGGCGACTTCTACGAAACCTTTTTCGACGACGCTGCCCGCCTGGCCGATATCTGCGGCGTCACCCTGACCACACGCGACAAGAACAGCAATCACCCCGTGCCCTTGGCGGGCGTGCCGTACCATGCCCTCGACACCTATCTCGGCCGTCTTCTGCGGGCGGGAGTCACCGTCGCGATCTGCGAGCAGGTCGAAGATCCCGCCCTGGCCAAGGGGCTGGTCCGACGCGAAGTCGTCGAGATCATCAGCCCGGGCACGCTGACCGCTCCCGAGCTTCTCGGAGGCGACCAAGGCCATTACTGTCTGGGGTTTCTGCCCACCGCCGACGGCCCCAACGGTTGGGCCATCCTCGACGCTTCTACCGGCGAATTCCGCTGCGGCCTCGAGGAAGCCGATGTGACATCCCTGGCCGAGCGCTACGCTGCTCGCGAGATCATCGTGCCGGAAACCGCCGCTTCATCCCTGATCCACGCCTGGCGCACCGCCATGCCGGGAATCGTGATCAATCCCGTCAGCGCCGCCTGGTTCCATCCCGGATTCGCCATCGACACCTTGTGCGACCACTTCGGCGTCAAGGAACTGTCTCCCTTCGGTCTCGCTGGCGGAGATCGCGCCGCCGCCGCTGCGGCCGCCGGCGCTCTGCTGCGTTATCTGACGACTCTCAACCTCAAGCGTCCGGCCCAGGTCACGACCCTCCAGTTCGCATCGCGCGGCGACAGCCTGCTCCTCGACGAAGAGACTCTGCGTAACCTCGAAGTCTTCCGTACCTTCCGCGGCGAGCGGGGGGAGGGCACCCTCATCCACCACCTCGACGCCACGGTCACGCCCATGGGGCGCCGTCTGCTCGAGAGGCGTCTCGCCGAACCGCTGACCGATCTGGATATCCTGGCCTCCTGGCACCGCGGCATCGACGGCGCCGTGAAGGACCGTTCCTGGCGAGAGGAAATGCGCAAGATCCTCAAACGGATCGGTGACCTCGACCGCTGGGGCGTCCGCGCCGCCTCTGGCCGCCTGGGGCCGGCCCAGACCCGACAACTCGGAGACTCCCTGCGTGCGGCAGGCGAAGCATCCGTCTGCGTTCTCGAAGCTGAACATGAAGATCATCCCGCCATGCCCTGGGCTCGCCACATGCCCGATCTCGGCTCCCTCGCCACGCGCATCCTCGATCTGCTGGTGGATCAGCCGCCGGCTCAAGCCAAGACCGGCGACTTCATCCGCCGCGGCATCGACCCTGCCCTCGACGAAGCCAAGGCCGTCGCCAGCGATATCAAAGGCTTCCTCGCCTCACTCCAGGAGCAGGAGCGCGCGGCTACGGGCATCACGTCTCTGAAGGTGGGATTCAACAAGGTCTTCGGATATTTCTTCGAAGTCACCAACAAGCACCTGGACAAGGTACCCGAGCACTACACCCAGAAGCAGACCCTCGTCAATGCGGCCCGTTTCCACACCACGGAACTCAAGGAAGCCGAACTGACCATCCTCGAAGCCGAGCAGCGCATGCAGAAGAGGGAACAAGCCCTCTTCGGCGAACTGCTCGCCGATATCGCCGCCCACCTCGGCGAACTCCACCGCACCGCCGGACTCGTGGCGTCCCTGGATCTGCTCTTCGCCTTCGCAGAACTCGCCGAACGGCGGGACTACTGCCGGCCGACCTGCGATGATTCGCTGATCCTCGCCATCGTCGGCGGCCGTCATCCGGTGGTCGAATGCCTGCTCGACCACGACTTCATCCCCAACGACACCGACCTCGACTGCGAGGGGAATCAGATCGTCCTGCTCACCGGACCGAACATGGGCGGCAAATCCACCTATCTGCGTCAGGTGGCCCTGATCACCCTCATGGCACAGGCCGGAAGCTTCGTGCCGGCCCGCAGCGCGCGGATCGGCGTGGCGGACCGCATCTTCACCCGTGTCGGCGCCGGCGACAACGTGGCCCGGGGGCAGTCGACCTTCTTTGCCGAGATGAGCGAAACCGCCCGCATCCTCCACCAGACCTCGCGCCGATCCCTGGTGATCCTCGACGAGGTCGGCCGAGGTACCTCCACCTACGACGGACTGTCCCTGGCCTGGGCCATCACCGAATTCCTTCACCACGACGAGGGGCCTCGTCCACGCACCATCTTCGCCACCCACTACCACGAACTCACGGCCCTTGAACAGGATCTGCCCCGCCTGGTGAACATGCGCATGGACGTGAAGGAGTGGGAGGGACGCATCATCTTCCTCCATGCCGTCAAACCGGGCTGCAGCGACAAAAGCTACGGCATTCACGTGGCCCGGCTCGCAGGAGTGCCCGAGCCCGTGCTGCGCCGTGCCGAGGCCTTGCTCTCCGACCTTTCGGGGAACGACGCCAATGTCCGCGAAGCCGTCCGCTTCGACACCGCCGCCGCCGGGCACGCCCTGGCCGCCGACGCCGCCGGAAACGCCCAGCTGTCCTTGTTCAGCGACCGCGAGCGCAACGCCCTGTCCGCCCTCCTTGATCTCGACATTGACCGGCTCAGCCCCGTCGACGCCTTCATGTGGCTCGTCCGCATCCGCCGCGAGCTGGACGACGCCTGACCATTCCTCAGGTTTTCATTGACACGGCCGATAGGTAAAGGGTTGGATTCAATCCTGAAACGAGGCCCGGAACCATGAGAACCGTCGCGCTTTACATGCCCGGCGATGCCGAGATCGATCTGCTGACCCGCCTGGGTAGTGAGCAGGACGTCGCGGTGCGTTGCATTGTCGACCCCACCGGCGCCGCCACCGGCACGCTGGTGGCCGAGGCAATGGGGGTACCGGTTCACCTTTCATTCAGGGCGGCCCGCCTTCCCGCCGGTTCGATCCTGGTGGGTCCGAAGTTCGCAGCACCCTCTGCCCTCGAAGCGGCGGCCCAGGCCGGAGCCGATATCGAGTACCGAGACACCGATTCCTTTTCCGCCCCTCGATCGGCGCCGATACCCGCCCGACCTGTGCCGTCTCCCAGCCGAACGGCCAAAGCGGCTCCTGTCTCATCGCAACCCATTCCCTCAGCCGATGTTCAGAGCACCCTCTCGAGGATCGAAGACGTCCTGGACCGGGATCGGCTCCTGCCCTGGCTGTTGAACCTCGCGATGAACGAAGTCGAGGCCGACGGCGGCTCTCTGATGCTTCTCGATCACCGCGGCGACGAACTGTTCATCGCCGTCGCCCACGGTCTCAGCCTCGATGTCCAGCATGGAACCCGCGTGACGATGGGGCAGGGGATCGCCGGACGCGTGGCGGCGTCCGGGATCTCGGAAATTGTTCTTTCCCGCGATGCTGCCAGCCTCGGCGACGAACGCGGAGCCCTGTCCGCATCTCTGTGCATTCCCCTGCCAACCGAAGCCGGGATCCTCGGAGTGATGAATCTCTCGCGGACAGCCGGACGACAGGCCTTCGACGCCGACCACCTCGCCGCCGCCGAAAGCCTGGGCCTGCGCGCGGCCTCGATCCTCGCCCGTGCCGAAGGTGTGGCGCGCACACGCGAAGGTGAACTCCGCCAGCGACTGGCTCGACACCTGATGTCTCTGGCCGAAGACGCCGAGTCCCTTGAGTCGGCCCTGGCTGGCTGGAGCGGCGCCTTGACCATGGATCTGGATGCTGACGGCGCTTCGATGGCGGTCCTGCGTCAAGACGGGACCCTGCTCCTCGCCGAAAGCGACAGCGGCGGCGATACGAGAGTCGGCACCGTGCCTCAGACCCATCCCGCGTGGAACGACGTACTGGCCACGGGACGGTCGGTGATCGCCCGCCAGGTCGCGGCCGACGGCGACGACGAACTCACCCTGTTCTTCCTGCCAGTCGGACGTCCGCACCTGACGGCTGTTCTCGGCTTGACCTTCGGCAACGCCGCCGACGCCCATCGCTTCCAGGCCCGCAGCGCTGCCGTGGTCGGGCTGTTGGAACGGCGTCTTCCCGGACTGATGCGCCGGTTCCTGCGCCGAAACCAGATCCACCGCCAGCAGGAGCTCCTCGCTTATATGTCCGATCGCCGCCCACCCCACGACGGCGGCACCGGCCCCTCCGCCCTCACGGCGCTGCGAGTCGCCGTCGCCCGTATCGTGGGCGCCCGACGCACCTATCTCATCAACGGCGGCGAACTGCTTCCCGAATCCGCGGCACCGCCCGCCGGCTGGAGCAGCGAAGATTGGTCCCGTCGCGCCCGCGAGCTCATGGCCGCCGCCGGCGATGGACGTTGGCTGAGCGCCGGTGTCGATCCCGGCCGCAACGAAGACCCCGACGCCGCGGTACTTGTCGTTCCTGCCGCCGGTCAGCCCGCCTGTGGGTTGATCCTGGTGGGGAAGGAGCGTCATGACGCCGGCGACAGCCGCATCTTCTCGACCTTCGACGCCGAACTCGCGGTCCGTCTCGCCGCGCTCCTTCCGCAGACGACCCAGGCCGGCAGGTCTGCACTGGCCGAAACAGTACCTGCAGCACCGGTCAGGGAGCCGGACCTCCAGCTCCTACTGCGCAGGGAGATGGACCGGGCCGATCGCTACCATGTGGCCTTCTCGGTCTCCGCCTTCCGCTTGCCCGACGACGTGGGTCCAGATCTGGCCGAATCCACCAGCCGCGCCCTCGAACGACTCGTGCGGAGTTCCGACACCATCCACCTGATGCCGGACGGCGTGACCCTTGTGATCGCACCGGAGGACACCAACGCCGTCTCCCACCTCGAGCACCGCGTCATCGAGTTGATGCGCCAGTCCCTTGGCGCACCGAACCTGTCCGTCAAACACGGTCGCGCGCTCTACCCCGGTCCCTTCCAGACACCCGACCAGCTTCTGGCGCAGGCCTTCAAGACTCTGGACTCCGACTGAATCCCGTCAAACGTGCTCACCCGTTGACGCCTCCGGCGGCGTACGTATATCTTTGTCGGTCACGACGCCTCACCAACGGGAGCACCATGTCCGCTCAGACCCGTCAGCCAATCCGCATCCTCGACAGCGCCTCGGTGGACCGAATCGCCGCCGGCGAGGTCATCGAGCGTCCCGCCTCGGTGGTGAAGGAGCTTGTGGAGAACGCTCTCGATGCCGGTGCGACCTCCATCCGCATCAGCGTGACCGACGGTGGTGCGGCTTCGATCATCGTGGAGGACAACGGTCACGGCATCGCGTACCGAGAACTGCCTCTGGTCGTTGAGCGTCACGCCACGAGTAAGATCATCTCCGCCGCCGACATCATGGATGTGGCGTCGTTCGGATTTCGCGGCGAGGCCATGGCCAGCATCGCCTCGGTGAGCCGCTGCACCGTGCTGTCGCGAGTGGAAGAAGAGGAAGTCGGCGGCTTGATCCGCGTCAGCGGCAGCGTCACCGAACGTCGTGAACCCGCGGCTCGCAACCGCGGCACGACCATCACGGTCGAAGACCTCTTCTTCAACACCCCCGCCAGGCGCAAATACCTCAAGTCGTCCATGTCGGAGAAGAAGGCCATCACCTCGACGGTCAACGCCATCGCCATGGCCTACCCCGAGGTCCGCTGGACCCTGGACGTCGACGGGCAGACGGTCGTCGACCTCATGCCTGCCGACTCCCTGACCGGGCGCGCCCGCGACATCCTGGGCTCACCGGTCGCCGAACATCTTGCCCGCTTCTCCTTGGAGGAGGGGGGCATCTCCGTAGGAGGACTCGCTTCTCGTCCCACCTACACGCGCAACACTCGCAGCCAGCAGTTCCTCTACATCAACCGCCGCCCCATCAGAAACGCCGCCCTGAGCCAGGCCATCTTCCAGGCCTATCGGGAGGTCATTCCTGCTGGGCGACATCCCGTGGTGATCCTCTTTCTCCAGGTCCCACTCGGCGAGGTGGATGTGAACGTGCATCCCGCCAAATCCGAAGTCCGTCTGCTGCTCGAACGCTCCGTCTTCTCCCTGATCCACCGCGCACTGCGCGAAGGACTCGACCTTCAGGGGCACGACCACTTCCATGTGCACCCCGACACCACCGACACGACGGATCCCGCAGCCACAGGACCGCTCGAAAGCATCGCCCGGGCCCAAGAGGACTATCTCCGCCGCCAGTTCATGGATCCCGGCGCCGACGGCCGTCTCGACCAGCGGTCGGGACAAACCAGCCTCTTCGCCGGCGGTGTCGCCCCGCTGGCCGATCCTGACGACCAACCGATCCGCTCTTCCGGCACGCTCGACGAATCCCCTGCCGGCGTCTCCCGCTCGGCGCCGTTCTGGCAGCTCCATCGTACTTACATCTGCACCCAGACCAAGGGCGGTCTGGTGATCATCGATCAGCACAACAGCCACGAGCGGATCCTCTACAACGAGGCCAAGAAATCCCTCGACGACGGCGCCTTCCGACTGCCGGTCCAGCAGCTGTTGTTCCCCGTTCACCTGGAACTGACACCCTTGCAGGTGCAGGCCTACCAGGAGCACGCCGACCGTCTCGGAAAACTGGGATTTGGCATCCAACCCTTCGGTGGCCGGTCGATCCTGGTCCAGGGCATCCCTTCTTCGCTGCGCAACTGGAACGAAGGGCGGCTCCTGGTCGACATGCTTGAAGATCTGGGGGAGGGCAACCGCGGCGCCAATGCCGACACCGACGATCTGGTGGCCAGCTTCGCCTGTCACGGCGCAGTCAGGGCCGGCGCCCTGATGACCGTGCCCGAAATGCAGAACCTCGTCGACCGCCTCTTCGCCACCGACGTGCCCCTGTCATGCCCACACGGCCGCCCCACCCTCATCCAGTTCTCCCTCGAGGAATTGGAAAAACGTTTCGGACGCCGCTGAGATGAACGGCCCTACCGGCATCTGCCCCGCGGTGGTCGGGCCCACCGCCGTGGGGAAGACCGGTCTGGTTCTCGCCCTCGCCCGCGACTACCCTCTCGAGGTGATCTCCCTCGACAGCCGACAGGTCTACCAAGGCCTGCGCATCGGCACCGCTCAGCCGACCGAACTGGAACTGGAGACCTGCCCCCATCATCTCGTGGATTTTCTGTCCCCATCTCAACGGTATTCCGCCCGTCGCTTCCGGGATGATTTCATGAGGATCCACGCCGAGATCCGCGCCCGCGGCGGTGTGCCTCTGTTGACGGGGGGCACCGGCATGTATCTCCAAGTCCTGCAGGAGGGACTGCTGCCGATTCCAGAAGACGGTCCCGACCTCGAAGCCGTCCGCAGCGAACTCGATCCCCTGACCATTGACGAGATACGCACCCGACTCGCCGACGGAGACCCCGACTCCCATGAGCGCATCCCCGCCGGCGACCGCTACCGAAGCCAGCGCGCCCTGGAGATCCTCCAACTCACCGGCCGCTCCATGACCGAGCATCTTGCCGCCCACGTTCCGGATCCGGCCGCCGGCCTGCAGTTCCCGACCATCCTGCTGACCCGCGACCGCGACGACCTGCGCGACCGCATTGCCCGCCGTACCGCTGCCATGCTCAAAGCCGGGTGGATCGAGGAAACAAGCCGCAATCTTGAGCTGCACGGTCCTGACGCTCCAGGCATGGCCACCCTGGGTTACCGGGAACTCGTGCGCCATCTTGCAGGGGAGAGCAGGCTCGACGAAGCCCGCGACGAGATCGTTCTGCGCACGACCCAATTCGCCAAACGCCAGCGTACCTGGTTCCGCCCCCGGCCGCGGGTCGCCGAAGGCGTTCCCGACGATCCAGCCGTCGCTGAAGCTCTGCGCCGCCTGCTCGATACCGCCGCGCCGGCTTGACACGGACAGGACGTCGGGATACCTTGAGCCTCGCTGAGCGGGCTTAGCTCAGCTGGTAGAGCTCCAGCTTCCCAAGCTGGTTGTCGCGAGTTCGAGTCTCGTAGCCCGCTCCAGTTTCCGGAAAGGACCGCCGCGGCGGTCCTTTCTCTTTTCGTGGTGACGTGCGATCGACGGGGTTATCCTGTCGTCAACCCGTGACCGGAGGCGACCTTTTGATCCAGCTGATCCAACCTTTCCCGACACCCTTGAACCGCCTCCACGAATGGCGCGAGGGCGACACCGTGACCGCCGTCGACGGCCGTCCTGTCGAAGACATGCTGGACCTCTACTACTACATGCCCCGCGGCACGACCATGGACCTCACCATCCGCCGCGCCGACGACCAGGAGTGCTCCCTGAAGCTGGAGCCCTACGCCCTCGACCAGGTCATGTCCTGCTTCGCGGCCATGGAGTTCAAGACCTGCGCCTGCGACTGCGTGTTCTGCTTCATCGACCAGAACCCCGAGGGCATGCGCCCGAGCATCTACGTGAAGGACGAGGACTACCGTCTCAGCTTCCTCTACGGCAACTACATCACTCTGACGTCGATGGGCCGACGGGGAGTAGCACGGATCATCGAGCAGAAGATGACGCCGCTGTACGTGTCGGTCCACGCCACCGACATCGACGTGCGCACCCGCATGCTCGGCATCAAGAAACGCATCGACGTGCTCGCCCTGCTGCGCCAGATCACCGCCGGCGGCATCACCGTCCACGCCCAGATCGTGCTGTGTCCCGGTTGGAACGACGGCGCCGTCCTCGAACGCTCCATCCGCGACCTCGCCGACCTCCATCCCGGCATCGAGACCCTGGCGATCGTCCCGGTGGGACTATCGGCGCACCGCGGCGGGCTCACGAAGCTCGAGCCGGTCACTGCAGACATTGCCGGTGCCACCATCGATCTGGTCCACGGCCTGCAGCTGGAGCTCCTCGACGACATCGGGGTCGCCTTCGCCCACCTCAGCGACGAATTCTACCTGCTGGCCGATCGCCCCTTCCCGGCCTTGGAGCTGTACGGTGAGTTCGCCCAGGTGGACAACGGCATCGGCGTGACCCCCATGCTGCGCGACGCCTGGTCCGACGACCTGAACGCCGCCCGCAGCGACTGCACCCTGCCCACAGCACCCCTGACGATCCTGACCGGCCCCATGGGCAAGCTCGCCTTCGACCAGCGCTTCGACGACGTGCTGCGCGGCCCCGACCTGCCTCCGATCGAGGTCGTGGGCGTTGAAAACACCTTCTACGGCGACACCGTGACGGTGGCCGGACTTCTCAGCGGGGGAGACGTCCGCCGGGCCCTGCTGGCGTTGCCAGCCGACTCGCCCCGGGACGTGATCCTCTCGCCCCGCATGTTCAACAGCGACGGCGTGACCCTCGACGACATGACCCTCGAGACCGTCGCCGCCGACATTCCGCACCGCGTGCATATCGGTGAAGAAGACACCTTCATTGACTTCTGGCGCGCCATCGGCTAGGTTCTGCCCCTGGCATCGGTCAGGCCGCCAACAAACGCCATCACAACCGTTTGCCGACCTTCACTCAAGCAGAGGATCCAGCCGTGTCCACTCGGACCGTGGCCATCGTGGGCCGCCCCAACGTCGGCAAGTCCACGTTGTTCAATCGCATCATCGGCGAACGCCGTTCCGTGGTTCACGAAACGGCTGGCGTGACGCGCGACCGCATCGTCGAACTCACCGACTGGGCCGGCCACCCCTTCATCCTCTTCGACACCGGAGGCATCGTGCCCTTCGGCGAGGAAGTCTCGCAGTTCGACGCCGTGGTCACCCAGATCGCCCGCGAGTCCATCGCCGAAGCGGATTTGGTGGTATTCCTCGTCGACGGCTCCGGCGGCCTGTCGACCTGGGACGACGCCATCGCCCGCGACCTGCGTCGCAGCGGCAAGCCCGTCGTGCTCGCAGTGAACAAGGTAGAAAAGGAGCACCAGCAGTACACGGTGCACGACTTCTACTCCCTCGGACTCGGCACGCCCTACCCGATCAGCGCCCTGCACGGACAGAACATCGGCGACCTGCTGGACCTCATCGTCGAGGGCTTTCCAGAGGCCGAAGTGGAGCAGCCCTGCGACTGCAAGATCGCCATCATCGGCCGACCGAACGTGGGCAAGTCCAGCGTCCTGAACCTGCTGACCGGCCGCAAGGACGCCCTGGTCAGCGACATCGCCGGCACCACACGCGACGCTCTGCACACCGACCTCCAGTGGCACGGCCAAACCCTGCGTCTGATCGACACCGCCGGTCTGCGCCGCAAATCGAAAGTCACCGAGGCCGTCGAGGCCTTCTGCAACATGCGCACGACCAAGGCCATCGAACAATGCGACGTGGCCGTACTGGTGGTCGACGCCAGCGAAGGCTCGGTCACCCAGGACGCGAAGATCGCCTCGCTGATCCATGACCAGGGCAAGGGCGTGATCGTGGCCTTCAACAAATGGGACCTGGTCGAGAAGGATCACACGACCCACCTCGGCGTCTGGGAGAACTTCTGCAAGGAAGTGCCGTTTCTTACCTACGCCCCCTGGTTCACGATGTCGGCCCTGACCCGTCAGCGTAGCGGCAAGATTCTCGAGCTGGTCTGGCAGGTGCACGAGGAGCGGGCCAAGCGTATCGAAACCCGCGAAATCAACGATTTCATCGAACGCATCACCCGGCACCAGCAGCCCCGCTTCCACGGAGGCGGCACCGGCAAGATCTATTACGCAACCCAGGCCGAAACCTCACCTCCGGCCATCATCCTGTCGGTGAACAACCCGAAGTTTTTCGACCGCAGCTACCTGCGCTACCTGAACAACAAGATCCGCGAGGAGTACGGCTTCGTCGGCACCCGGATCTTCGTGAAGACCAAGGCCCATTGACCGAGGTACCCCGATGACCGTCTGGATCGCCGTCGTTCTCGCCTACGCTCTCGGAGCAATCCCCTTCAGCTTTGTGGTCGCCCGACGAGTCCGCGGCATCGACCTGCGCGAACACGGCAGCGGCAATCTCGGCGCCACCAACGTCTATCGTACTCTGGGCCCCGGCTGGGGAGTCATGGTGCTCTTGCTCGACATGGCCAAGGGCGCGGCGGCCGTGCTGATCATGACGCTGGCCATCTCTCTCTGGCCCGAAGGGAAAATCCTGCCGCTCCACCTGCCTGCGGACATCTGGCGAATCATCGCCGGCTTGCTCGCGGCCATCGGACATACCGCCTCGCCGTTCGTGAACTTCCACGGCGGCAAGGGCGTGGCCACCACCGCCGGTGCCTACTTCGTGCTGGCGCCGTTCCCGCTGCTGATCGCCCTGAGCATCTTCGGCATCATCGCTGGCGTCACGAAGATCGTTTCGCTGGGGAGCATCGCCGCCGCGGCGGTCCTGCCATTCGCAGTCCTGTTCTTCGAACTCCAGTCGGAACATTTTTCCAAGACCATCACCATCGTGACCTTCGTGGTCTGTGCCTGGGTGATCATCCGCCATCGTGCGAACATCCAACGTCTCCAGGCCGGTACGGAGAAACGGCTGGCGAGCGAAGGGGAGGAGACCCCGCGATGAAAGCAGCAATCCTCGGCACCGGGAGTTGGGGAACCGCCTTCGGGCGACACCTTGCCGGCTCCTGGGAGTCGGTCGCCCTTTGGGGCATCGAAGCAGCCCAGGTCAGAGCCATCGCCGACGAACATCGCAACCCCGCCTTCTTCGGCGATCTCGCCCTGCCCTCAAACATGACCGCTTCCCTCGACCTCGCTACTGTTCTCGACGGTGCCGACGCCGTGTTCATGATTCTGCCCAGCCAGGCCATCCGCGCCGTCGCCCGTCAAGTTCACGACATCGGGCTTCCCGACGGAGTGCCGGTGATCAGCTTGAGCAAGGGACTGGAACTGAGCACCCTGAAGCGTCTGAGCGTGGTCCTGGAAGAAGAAATCGGCGCCAACCATCCGATAGGCGTCCTGCTCGGTCCGAGCCACGCCGAAGAAGTCGTCCGGGGACTGCCGACGGCCGTCGTCCTGGCCGGCCGCGGCGCCGATTGGCACTCCTGGCAACCCCGCCTGAGCAGCTCCACCTTCCGCGTCTATACGAATCACGACGCCGTCGGCGTGGAAATCGCCTCGGCCTTCAAGAACGTCATCGCCATCGCTGTCGGCTTATGCGACGGCCTTGAACTTGGCGACAATACGCGCGGCACCGTCATGACCCGGGGCCTGTCGGAAATGGCCCGACTCGGCGTGGCCCTCGGCGGGGACCATGCCACCTTCTATGGCCTGGCCGGCATCGGCGACATGATCACCACCTGCACCAGCCACCACTCGCGGAACCGTAATTTCGGCGAGGCGGTCGCCAGGGCTCAAGAAGATCCCCAGTCGCTGCTCGACCATTCCGTCCAGGTCGTCGAAGGCGCCGTGATGACCCGCGCCGCCTTGAAGTTGTGCGCGAAGCACTCCATAGAACTTCCTATTACTCAAGAGGTTCATGATGTGCTATTCTCCGGCAAAGATCCGCGTTCGGCGATGCGAGGCCTGATGGAACGCACGCTGCGATGCGAAGGTGAATGATCCGCCGGGACGACCGGAGCGATCGGAACGAGCAACACGGGAGGTGCGACATGCCCGATCGGCCCGACGCCAAAGCGAACGAACTGCCGGACAAGCTCTATTACACGATCCGTGAAGTCTCGAGTCACACCGGCATCGAACCCCACGTTCTGCGCTACTGGGAAAGCGAGTTTCCTTCGCTGCGCCCCAAGCGCAACCGCGCCGGCAGTCGGGCGTACCGTCGCAAAGACGTCGAGGAGATCCAGGCCATCCATCGCCTGCTCCACGAAGAAGGCTACCGTATCGAGGGAGCTCGCAAAACCCTCCGCGATCGCAAGAAGAGCGGCCCCGCCGCCTCAAAAGTTCAGGATCAGATCGCCATGCCCTTCACCGCCATGGAGCGACCAGAAAAGGTGGCTCGCGTCCGCCGCGAACTGCAGGAAATCCTCGATCTGCTCAAGGAACTGCGCTTTCCCGACGGCGACAAGGGCTGAGACTGAATCGAGCTTGTGGAGCTTCTCGGCTCGTATTAGATTATGACTCCGCCTGGGACTCCCGGGCGGCCCCAGTTCTGGTCGGGGCGTGGCGCAGCCCGGTAGCGCACTTGCATGGGGGGCAAGGGGTCGAAGGTTCAAATCCTTTCGCCCCGACCATATTTTCTACGGACTTCGAATACGGGTCGCCCTACGGCGACCCGTTCGTTCATCCCACTCTTTCCACCCGTCGAATCATCGCTTACGATTCCCTCATCATCACCGTCCCCAACAAACCTGGAGCCCAGTTGACCACCGCCGCCATCCTCCCAGCCCTCGACGCAGCCCGCTTCCTGGGACCGCTGCTCGACGAAATCCACGACCGCCACCCCGAGCTGCGGCTGCTGGTCGTCGACGACGGCAGCAGCGACGGCACGGCCGAGACTGCCCGGGCCCACGGCGCCGAAGTCCTGATCCACGCAGTCAACCGCGGCAAGGGCGCCGCCCTGATGACCGGTTTCGCCTGGGCCATCGAGCAGGGAATCGACTGGGTCTTCACCCTCGACTCCGACGGCCAGCACCTGCCCTCGGACATGGCGGGCTTCCTCGACCGCGCCGCAGCGGACGACATCGACGTGATCGTCGGCACCCGCATGGATGCATCGGAAGGCATGCCCTGGATCCGCAAGGCGACCAACCGTTTCACCAGCGCCGTCGTGAGCTCCCTCGCGGGCTGCCGGATCCCCGACTCCCAGAACGGCTACCGCCTGTTCCGGGTCGCGGTTCTGAAAGACCTGCGCATCACCACGGCCCGCTACGACTTCGAATCCGAGATCCTCGTGCGTGTGGCGCGTCGCGGCGCCCGCGTCGATTCGGTGCCCACCGCCACGGTCTACGGCGACGAAGTGAGCAGCATCAACCCCATACGCGACACCGTGCGGTTCTTCCGCCTCGCCTGGCGCCTGAGCCGCGACCGTGATTGAATCGATGCGATCCCGCAAACGAACCGGAGCAGCATGCGACACGTCCTATTGAGCAACGACGACGGCATCGACGCCCACGGCCTCAACCTCGTGGCCGACGTCCTGGCCGAGCGCAACGACCTCCGCGTCACCATCGTCGCGCCCACCGAGCAGCAGAGCGCCTCGAGCCACTCGCTGACCCTGCGCATCCCGCTGCGCGTCGTCGAGTACGGTCCCGGCCGCTACGGCGTGACGGGCACCCCGACGGACTGCGTCCTGGTGGCCATGGAGTACATCCTGAAGAACGATCCGCCCGACCTCGTGATCAGCGGCGTGAACCACGGCTCGAACATGGGGGAGGACGTCACCTATTCCGGGACCGTGGCCGCGGCCCTCGAGGGCGCCATCCTCGGCCTGCCCAGCTACGCCCTTTCCTGTGCATCATGGCATCCCCGCCATTGGGGCGCCGTCGAATCCTACCTGCGTCACCATCTCGACGATCTGCTCGACGTACCCCTGGAAAAGCACAGCCTGTTGAACGTGAATATTCCCGACCTGCCACCGGAAGAGATCAAGGGCATCCGCGCCGCACCCCTCGGCAGCCGGCGCTATAAGGACGCCATCACCGAGCAGATCGATCCGCGCGGTCGTCCCTACCTGTGGATCGGCGGCACCGGACCGACCTGGGACGATATCCCCGGAACCGACGCCACTCTGTGCCAGCAGGGCTACGTCGTGGTCACGCCGCTGCGGGTGGACCTCACGTACCGCAGACTCATGGAACGGACCCGCAGCCTCGACTGCGACGGTCCTCTCGGCGGAGTCTCGTCGTGATCCACGACCAGTCCGTCGCCCGCTCACGCATGGTCGCCGAGCAACTCGAAGAGGCCGGCATCGACGATCGCCGCGTCCTGCACGTCATGCGCGAAGTGCCGCGCCACGTCTTCGTTCCCAAGCTTCTGCGGCATCGGGCCTACCACGGCTGCGCCCTGCCCATCGGCTACGACCAGACCATCAGCCAGCCGTTCATCGTCGGATTGATGTCTGCTCTACTGGAGCTCGACGGCACCCAGCATGTGCTGGAAGTGGGCACCGGCTCCGGATACCAGGCCGCCATCCTGTCGCGCCTGGCCCGCAGCGTGGTCACGGCCGAGCGCGTCGAACCGCTGGCCTTGCGGGCCTCGAAGATCCTCGAGGAACTCGGCTGCGCCAACGTCGAGGTCTACGCCAGCGACGCCAGCGATGCGGTGCCGGAACGCGGCCCCTACGACGCCATCATCGTCACCGCCTGCGCCGACAAACTGCCATCGCCGCTCTTCCATCATCTTCGCGAGGGGGGAGTGCTGGTCATCCCCATCGGCCAAGGGGAGCAACAGACACTCTATCGCTACCGGAAAACCGCCGCCGAGCCAATCATCGAGAGGTCTGTCGCCTGCCGCTTCGTCCCGTTGCTGACCGGTGTCGTCCGGAAGGAGAATCATGCGTGAGGATGTCCTGCACTGGGCGGAGGGGCTGCCGACGCCTCTGGCCATCGTCTTGATCGCGACCCTACCCGTTTTCGAACTGCGCGGTGCGATTCCCTTTGCGTACTCTCCATTGGCCGGAGGCTATGGACAGGCCCACCCTGTGCTGACCTACCTGTTCGCCGTCCTCGGCAACATGCTGCCTGTCGTGCCGATCCTCACCCTGCTCGGTCCGGCCGAGCGTGCCCTGCGACGCTTTCCCCTACTGGATCGCTTCTTCACCTGGCTCTTCGACCGCACCGAGCGCCGCAGCGCCCTGATCCGCCGATATCAGGCCCTGGGCCTCATTCTCTTCGTGGCCATTCCGGCCCCCATGACGGGCGCCTGGACCGGTTCGATCGCCGCCTATCTGTTCAAGCTCCCCTTGCGATTCGCCCTGCCTTGTATCATCTTGGGCGTCGGCGTCGCCGGTCTGGTGGTGACGCTCGCATCCATGGGTGTTTTGCGCCTTTGGGGCCAATGAACGATTCGGTCGGGGCGTAGCGTAGTCCGGTAGCGCGCCTGCTTCGGGAGTAGGAGGTCGGAGGTTCAAATCCTCTCGCCCCGACCAACAAGAATGGAGCCGCCTTTCGAGGCGGCTCTTTTCGTACTTGTTCCCTGCCGTTTCCTCTTGTGACTCCTCAAGCTGAAATTGCCTTGCCCCCCAGATACGGGAACGGCATCATCATCAAGAGAGCAAGACCGTCAGGCCCACACACCACAAGTGATGATGTGATGAAATCCACGCCGCGATTACCCAGCCGGACGATCCTCGTCCCGATCGTCATGATCGTCATGATCGCCCTGTTCAGCGCAGGTGTCGCTGGCGGTGCCCAACCGGGACGCTACGCCGTACGGAGCGGCGACTCCCTCTCACTGATCGCCCGCCGTTGCGGTGTCTCGGTGCAAGACCTGACCGCTGCCAACAGTCTGCGCAACGACCTCATCCACCCGGGCCAGGGCCTGATCGTTCCCGAGCCTTTCGGTCGCACCGCCGCCGCGGACATTCGTTGGCGCCGACCGTTTCAGGGTGAGGGGGGAGAGGCTCTGCGCCTGTTCGGCACTCATCGCAACGGGGCCCTCGAAACCCGACGCACTGGCGTCGACATCAGCCGCCCCTCAGGTTCCGCCGTCACGGCACCCGCCGACGGCGTTGTTCGCTACCGAGGCCATCAGAACGGTTACGGCGTGATCATGATCATCGACCACGGTGCTGACTATGCCACCGTCCTCGGTCCTTTTGATGCGGACCTACCCGGCGTCGCAGTGGGGGAGATCGTCCTGCGCGACGACGCCCTTGGCCGGATCGGGGCGCCTGTCGAAGGCAACCGCCCCTACCTTCACATCGAACTCCGGATCCACAATAAAGCCGTGGATCCGGAACGTCTGATCCGCTGAACCCGGGAGCGATCATGAATCTCGAGATGGACCTCAAGACCGTCATCCGCGACGTGCCCGATTTCCCCAAGCCCGGCATCCTGTTCAAGGACATCACACCGATCCTGCAGAATCCTGCCGCCTTCCACACGGCCCTGGACGGCCTGACGACCCTGCTCGACAGCCTGTCCTGGGATTCTCTCGGCGCTGTGGAAAGCCGGGGCTTCTTGTTCGGCGCACCTCTCTGCGATCGCCTCAAGCGACCCCTCGTCGTACTACGCAAACCCGGTAAACTCCCTGCCGACACAGTGTCAGAGAGCTATGCTCTCGAATATGGTGAAGCAACCCTGGAAATCCACCGCGACGCCCTACGGCCAGCAGAGAGAGTCGTCATCATCGACGATCTGCTGGCCACCGGCGGCACTGCAGCAGCCGCAGGACGTCTGGTCCGGCGTCTGGGCGCCGTCGTGGCCGCCTATGTATTCCTCGTTGAGCTCTGCGACCTGCCCGGTCGTGAGATCCTGACCGACGCCCCGGTGATTTCCCTTGTCAAATATGGAGATGATTCGTAGTTTCCTTATCCGGCCTTCACCGGCGCCCGCGTTTCTCGGCCTGTTTTCGGACCTTGCGCGGCCCAGAACGTGCCCCAGTAGCTCAGCAGGATAGAGCACTGGTTTCCTAAACCAGGGGTCACAGGTTCGAGCCCTGTCTGGGGTACCATGACGTGACAAAGGGGACGCCTGCCAGCGTCCCCTTCGTCTTTGATGGATCCGTCGATCTTAGCCGGGCGCCCGCAACTCCAGCCATCCCTCAGCCGCCATGGCCCTTACGAACAACCAAATGCGCTGGATCATCTCCACCGGATCATCGTCGTCCGCAGCGGCCAGAGATTGGGCGATTCCCCGGATATCCGCCGTACCGTCGATGTATTTCCAGACCCGGCCGCCGGTATCATCCAGAACCACGCGCTGATGAGCGCGGTCCTGGGGTAACCAACGCTGGAGCCAGCCGAACCAAAAGCCCTGGAAACGAGGAGCAAGCAACTCCAGGCAGCCATCCGGCCGTTCTCGTGACTCCACCAACCGCCGGGGAATCACACGGTCGACTCCGATCTCCATGTCGGAGCTCTGATCCTTCATGCCAAAACCTCCATCGCTGGGCTGGCGTTGGTCCGAAGCTTGCGATAAGCTGTCGGCCGCAAGCGTCAGCACCATCGCCGCATTCCGAAGGGGAGGAGTCCCATGCACGAGAACTCCAATGACCGCTGGTGGGCTTCCGCCTGTTACCTCAGCGTTATCGTCGTGCTGCCCAGTCTTCTGGTCAAACCCAAGTCCGCATTCCTGGCCCGGCACTGCCGGCAGGGGTTCTCACTGTTCTTCGCCGAAATCGTCCTGCTGATCGGCTTGGCGGTCATCGACAGCACAATCGGCCACATCCCGGTCCTTGGACTGATCATCTCCATCATTCTGCATCTGGTGGTGCTGCTCGTCGCACTCGCTGTGTCTGTGTTCGGTTTCGTACGAGCTCTGTCCGGCGAACAGTGGAACATCCCGTTCCTCGACGAACTTGCCGACCGGGTTCCGATCCACGAATCCTGAGCTAACTCTCGACCAGGCAAGGAGTCACAGCCCGATCTTCATATATTGCGCATAATGTATATTATGTTAAGCTCTACCCGATCTTGAAATCTACGCACAGATCTCAAGGATCGCCTGCTCCAAGATGGCTTCTGGCGGAACCGGGCTGCCCTTGAGTTGGCCGTCGATTCTGTACGCCACTTCCATCGCACGCTCGACACGGTCCGGTCCCCAGTTACGAACCACGGACACGGCCTGAGAAATGGCGTAAGGCGATGCTCCGAGCACCGACGCCAGTTGACGCTCATGGACTCCCTCGGCCAACAACGCTGCCACCTGGGCCGCCTGCTTGACCCGCCAAACGATCAATGGTGCCAACTCGAACGCCGATCGTCCTTCGGCAAGGTATCGTTGATAAACCGATAAGCCCCGGGCTTCCGATCCTGGTCCCAAAGAACCGAGTAACTCGAACGGATCGACCGAACGCTGTGACAGGATCAACTGCTGCAATTCATCGGCATCAGGCATGCTGCCGCGATCAGAAACCGCGGCGGCGATCTTGTCGAGTTCATGCCCCAGAGCTGAACAATCTTCGCCCACGAGCTCTACGAGCAACGCTGCAGTGTCTGGATCCATGGCCAACGATCGTTCGCGAGACGCTCGTTCAACCCAGGCGTGAAGATCGCGTCCCGTCGGCGGCGACAGATCAAAATGCCAACCCTCAGTTTTGACCTGTTTAAGCCATTTTTTGCGGCCGTCGAATTTATCCGCACTGAGAATGAGTATCGTTTCTTGTGGCGGACGATTCAGGTAGGTTGACAACGCTTCCTCATCGCCGACGGCCCGACACAGCTGTTCGGCCCGCTTCACCCAAACAACCTGGTGAGGCGACATCATCGGGAAACTGAGAGCCTGCTGGATAGGACCTTCGATCCCGCAATCATCACCGTCATACACGTGATAGTTGAATGCTGCACCGGATTCGCCGAGACGATGTTTGACGATGTAGTCCACCACGCCGCGGATGCGGATCGTGTCCTCCCCCTCCAGTACATAGACCGGCAGGACGACTCCCCCGGCCAGATCGCGGCGGAGTTGCTGGAAATCGGCACCTTTGGCGCGTTTCTGGGCCATCACCAATCCTCCACGATGGCTGCGAGCACGTCCCTCACGATTTCGGCGGCTGCTTCCGAACGTGCTGTCGATTCGCTCGTCCCATTGGCGCCGTCGAGTTGGAAGTTACCCGTGCCGCGCACCCTTTTCTTTGAGAAGATTTCCTCGCCACCGTCCCTGACGCGGTAGGTGAGTTCCACCATGATCTGAAGCTGGTACTCGTCGACCTGGATATTGCTGCCCTGGACCGACGAGAAGGCTTCCTTGAGCTTGTAGAGCATGACCGTGCCGGTGATGTCTGCAGAGGCATCCTCCTCGTTCACGACCTTGAGTGTGTTGTCTTCCTGGAGCGCCGCGATGATGTCCTCGGTGAGGTCGATGCCAATGGTGGGCTCGGAGGTCCGATTCTCGAGATAGGGTATGTGGACCTTGCGAATGCGGTCATCCACACTGCCGGACTGGGTGGAATACAGGCCGCAGCCGCTCACGGCCAGGAAGGCGGTGGCCAGGATCAAGACGGCGATGAAACGACGGTCAGGAGATGTCATATTTATCGAACCGTGTCCGAAATTTGTCCCTGTTGAGGCCGAGCAACCTGGCCGCTCGACTCTTGTTGCGGCCGGAGGCTTTGTACGCCCTGCGGATGAGGGCCTCCTCGATGCCGCTCACGATTGTTTCCAGGTCGACGCCGTCCTCCGTCCACTCCAGATCCACAGGAAGACCGTCGCTGGCGACGCTTGTCGACACGGCCCGTGGGTCGAGAGCGAGATCGTCGCGTCTCAAGATGTCGCCGTCGCCCAGCAACACCGCCCGCTCCACGACGTTCCTGACCTCTCTGATGTTTCCCGGCCAAGAATACTCAGACAGGGCCGCCTGGGCAGAATCGCTGAAGCGTCCGATGTGCTTGGAGAACTGCAGATTGAATACGGCCAGGAAGTGTTCGGCCAGTGGCAGGATGTCCTCGGGCCGTTCACGCAGCGACGGCACGCGGATCGGCACGACGTTGAGGCGGTAGTAGAGGTCTTCCCGGAAGTCACCGGCACGGACCATCGCGGCCAGATCCCGATTCGTAGCCGAGATCACCCTCACGTCGACCGTGACGTCGGTCACGCCTCCCACGCGGCGAAAGCTCTGCCGCTCAAGCACGCGCAGCAGCTTGACCTGGAGGGGCAGACTCATCTCCCCGATTTCATCGAGAAACAGGCTGCCCCTATGAGCTAGCTCCATGAGGCCGGGCTTGGCCTGCACAGCACCGGTGAACGATCCGGCTTCATGCCCGAAGAGTTCGGACTCGAGCAGCTTCTCAGGCAGGGCGCCGCAGTTCAGCTCCAGGAACGCTTCTCCGGACCGGGGCGACGACGAGTGAATGAGATTGGCGAGAACGTCCTTCCCCACCCCGCTCTCCCCCTCGATCAGAACCGACGTCGCATCGCCCGATGCTAACCTGCGCACAGTGTCGTAGATTTTTTCCATCGACGGCGCCGTGCTCATGACGATCCCGGGCGTCACATGAAAGTACTGTCCGCGCCGGTGGCGCGTGTAGAGCTGCCGCGCCGTACGCGTGTTCCCCAGCACCCTCTCGATCGACAGCAGAAGCTGTTCGAGATTGAACGGTTTGGTTATGAAGTCATGGGCTCCGGCGCGTATGGCCTGCACTGCCGTTTCGATCTCGCCGTAGGCTGTCATCAGGATCACGGCCATGTGGGGGTATTCGCGGCGCAGCTCAACGAGCAGATCCAGGCCGTTCCCGTCGGGCAGCAGCATATCCAGCAGGACGAGATCCGGCACGACCTCGGGAATCATGGTGCGGCATTGGGACAGGGTCGTCGCCGTCGACACTTCATAGGCCTGGTCTTCCAGAGTCCGTGCGAGGAACTGGAGGATCGGCACCTGATCGTCGACGATGAGAAGACGCGCGCTCATACTTCCGCCCGGCGGGATGAGGTGATCGGGAACAATCATGTCGTGGGGATTATCGGGGTCGGAGGCGCGTCGTGCAACATCCAGTTGATTCGCGATCCGCTCGACGCGGGCACCGACTCAATGGGCGCCGTCGCCGCTGAACAGAACGCGGAAGGTCATCAGGAAAATCCTGAGGTCCGTTTTCCAACTCAGGTTCCTGATATACTGCCTGTCCAGGGCCACTTTGCGGCGGACCGAATCCAGGTCGGTATCGTAGCCGTTGATGACCTGGGCCAGCCCAGTGATGCCGGGCATGACAGCCAAACGGTCGAGATAGCAGGGCACATCCTGCTCGAGTTGGCGAATGAAGCAGAGTCGCTCAGGGCGCGGACCAATGACACTCATCTCTCCCTGAAGCACATTCACGAACTGAGGGAATTCGTCGAGACGGGATTTGCGCAGGAAGTTGCCCACCCTCGTGATCCTGTTGTCGTCCACCGACGCCCACTGGGGTCCGTTCTTTTCGGCGTCGAGTCTCATTGTGCGCAGCTTGTAGATGCTGAAAGGCCGTCCGGGATACACGACAGTGCGGCGGTCGGCGATGGTGGCGCAGTCCACTCGGCGGCGGCGACGCCGATCCATGCCGATGCGTGATTGCTTGAAGAAGACGGGTCCCGGGGAGTCCAGTTTGATGGCGACGGCCAACAAAGGCAGCAGAAGTCCGAAAGCAAGCAGTGCAAAGCTCGAAATCACAATATCGGAGACGCGCTTGGCCAGCGAAAGATACGGGGTCGGGGGTGCAATGAGAAGATCGATGACCGGGCTGTCTTCGACCGAACGCTTCGCACCGGAGCGAATCCACACTCCTGGATGGACTTCGATGAGACGGCCCTGAGGCCTTTCCAGCGCCTCACCTTTGGTGCTTTCCACGATTCGACCCCCCTTCGGCGTCCCCCAACGCCTGTTCACGATGCATTCTCATGGTCATGATAATGACCATAGCTCAAGCATTAAGAGCGTGAACACATCAAGATTACAGGAATTCGACCCTCACTTCAAGAGGTTTCGGGTCCTGCTGGCAAAGCTTGAGAAGGATAATGGGGGCCGTCCCAGACAGCCCCCGAATCTTAGTTCTGCAGTCTATAAAGGGTATAGGCAATGGCCGCAGCCGTGCTGATCGTCCCGAGGATGATCGGGTAGGTCGTTCGCCAGAAACCAGGGACGCGGCGCTGCATGTGCACGGTGTCGCCGGGATGGATCATCGGATTCCCGGCGAGGTCTCCCATCTCCAAAAAGAGGTCGAGATCGACCAAATTCGAAGTGTAACTACCGTTTTCGTGCTTATGAACCCACCATACTTTTTCAAGATCGCCAGTTTCGGCGGGAGCTCCTGCGAGCATCAATACGGACATCAGACGCGTCGGCTCGGAGATGGTATAGGTTCCGGCAGCTGACACACCACCGAAGACCTGGACGCCTGTAGTTGGCGACACCGTAACCTCTGTGGACGTCGGCACGATGATCGTGTCTCCGGACAATAGTTCGATTTCAGGCGCCGGCCCGGTCCCTGATAGGAACGGAGTCAAGTCATGGGTCGTGTTCGTCGTTCGGCTTTCGCGGACCGTAACGATCCTGACCGCGGCTGGATTGGCATCGGGCCCGATCCCCCCCGCCTCGCGGATGACATCCCATAGGGTCGGCGGCGCATCGAAGGTGAAACTGCCGGGATTCTCCACTGCCCCTAGAACATACACGCGCAGAGAGTTGTACTGGGTCACCGTCAACGACACATCCTGGATGTCGCGATTGAAGAGGCGGAGCTTCGAGGTCAGAAGCTCCTCGGCCTCCCTGGTCGTCAGGCCGGCCAGTTCGATCTCTCCGATCACCGGCACGACCGCAGAGCCATCGGGTCGGATCTGCAGTTCACGATCGAGGGACGCCTGCTGGAGCACGTTGAGCTGGACGACATCGCCTGGTCCGAGGCGATAGTCCGTCGCCGTCTGGGCGACGGCCGAGCCTGCGGCCGTCATCACGACGATCATCAGCATCGCGATCGTGAGGGTTCGCTTCATCGGACGACCTCCATCGGGCGTTTCATGCCGGTTGAGATTGCTTGTACCAGGCCACGGTCCGTTCGAGCCCCGTGGCGAAATCGACGATCGGCTCGTACCCGATGACCGTTTTCGCCAGGGAGATGTCAGCCTGGGAATGGGGTACATCCCCGGCCCTTACCGGTCCGTAGACCGCGGGAATATCCGTCCCCGCGTGCTTCTGGATCAAGTCGTAGAGTTCGTTCAGGGACACCCGGTCTCCGCAGGCCACATTCACCGTCCGGCCGCCGGGATGGTCCGCCTTCGCCGCACAGATGTTCGCATGGACCACGTTGTCGATGAACGTGAAATCCCGAGAGAAACTGCCGTCGCCGTTGATCACAGGGGCTTCTCCCGCGAGTGCCTTCGTGATGAACAGCGGGATGACCGCTGCATACTGGCTCTGCGGGTCCTGCCTCGGTCCAAAGACATTGAAATAACGTACACCCACGCAACTCAAGTCGTAGAGCTGATCGAAGACCGACAAGTACAGCTCACCCACGTACTTGTTCACGGCGTAGGGAGACATCGGGGCGTAACGCATGTCCTCGGTCTTCGGCAGTTCAGGATTGTCCCCGTAGGCGGAGCTGCTCGCAGCATAGACGAAGCGTTTCACGCCGGCGTCCCGGGCTGCGATGAGCATCGTCAGGGTACCATCCACGTTGTGGCGGTTCGATTCATAGGGATCCGCCACGCTGCGCGGTACCGACGCCAACGCAGCCTCGTGGAACACGACGTCCACGCCCTCGCAACAGCGGCGAGCTGTCCCGGCGTCGGTGATCGAGCCCTCCACGAATTCCACGCGCTCGCGAAAAGCAGCCATATTATATTCGTGACCGGTGGACAGGTTGTCCAAAATTCGGACCGTCCACCCCTGCTCCACCAAAGCGTGAGCGAGATGGGATCCAATGAAACCGGCTCCTCCGGTGACCAGACAATGCGACATGTTCCCTCCTTGTCCCTATAGCTACAGTCTCGTTATCAAATCGTTTTGGATTCCCTTGAGCGCATTGCGCGTATCGACGATCCGAACGCCCGCCTCGATAAGCAGGCTGTGATCCACGTTCCGATGCGGCGTGACGATCACGGCGATGTCATGACGGCCGAGTTCTTCGAGGGTCCAGTCCGAAACGCGTTTACAGGCATCGAATCCCGATAGCGACTCCACATGGGGATCGTACCAGCTGACCTCTCCCCCGCGCTTCTGCAACAGTCCCATGATATCGAGAGCCGGCGATTCCCGCACGTCGTCAATGTTAGGTTTGTACGCCACACCCACCAGCAGGATGCGGGTGCCCTTGATCGAACGACCCAGATCGTTCAAGGCATCGGTGACAAGGCTCACCACGTATTTCGGCATGGAGCCGTTCACGAGACCCGCCAGCTCTATGAATCTGGCTTCCGATCCTGCCTGCTTGGCTTTCCACGAGAGATAGAAGGGGTCGATGGGTATGCAATGCCCTCCAAGGCCGGGCCCCGGATAGAACGGCATGAAGCCGAAGGGCTTCGTCGCCGCCGCATCGATGACCTCCCAGACATTGATATCCATGGAGTTGCACATCAGAGCGATCTCGTTGACCAGAGCGATGTTCACGCTGCGGAAAGTGTTCTCGAGCAGCTTGACAGTTTCGGCGACACGCGCGCTCGATACCGGAACGACCGAGTCCATGACCTCGCCGTACAGGCAGGCCGCCGCCTCCGAGCACCGTTCTGTGACCCCGCCCACCACCTTCGGAATATTCTTGGTCTGGTAGACCGGATTGCCGGGATCCACCCGTTCGGGCGAGAAGGCCAGGAAGAAATCCCTGCCGACGGTCAGCCCTGTCTCGGTCAATCGCGGCAGAATCACTTCTTCGCAGGTGCCTGGATACGTCGTGCTCTCCAGGATCACCAGCATGCCGTCGTGCAGGTTCGGCACAATGCCTTCCACGGCGGCTTGAATGTAGCTGACATCCGGGTCCTGGGTCTTGCCCAACGGGGTCGGAACGCAGATGTTGACGCTGTCGCACTCGGCTAAGTCGGCCGGGTCCGTGCTGGCCTTCAGCAACCCTTTTGCTACGGCGTCGGCGACTTCACTGGAGGGCACGTCGATGATGTAGCTTTCGCCCCTGTTCAGGGCGGAAACTTTTCGTTCATCGAGATCGATCCCGACAACCGTAAAGCCTGCTTTGGTATACTCGATGGCCAGCGGCAATCCCACATAACCGAGTCCGATCACGCCCAGACGTGCTTCCCTGTTTTTGAACCTGTCGCAGATGTTCACGGGCTTCCTCTTTGTTCGTCTGATGAGACACGAGTGCTTACGGCACCAACATCTTAGATTCATCGACGCATCAGCGCGATCATTGACAGAAAAGTCGATCATAGGGTGCCATTCCCGGCTCTGGGGATCAAGCACCATCCTTCAGGGCGGCGATCTCAGCCGCCAAACGCTTGTATTCCGCACGGGCCAAGAGCGCATCCCGGACATTGCTGACGATTTTCCTGGCAAGCGACAGGGCCGTGAACACGACCAGGAGCAGGCAGGCGGGCTCGATCCAGGCAGCAGCATGAGTTCCGTGGCGCACGAATGCCCTGTGGATCGACCAGATCAGCAGAACGAGGGCCGTCAAAAACCCCGCTTGGACCAGCGACAGCACCAGGCGCTGAACGAATTCCTCGCGGCATCGCATGGATTGCCGCAATGGAAACAGATCCGCATCGCCCTCGAATCGTGAGCGGAAGGGGTTCTCACGGACGCTCGTCCTCGATTTCCTCGAAGTCCGCATCGCTGATGTCCTGACGTGAGAGGTTGTCATAAGGAGGTGCCTCGTCGGTCCCGCCTATATCCGAAGCAGGCCTCTGACCCCGCAGGGCCCTGCCGAACACCGAACGCAGCATGCGCCAGATCATAAAACAACCGAAGAGAAGGAACAGCTTGGAGAGCATGGCGGATCCAAGGGGTTTGAGTGGTACGCCCGGCGGGATTCGAACCCACGACCTTCTGCTCCGGAGGCAGACGCTCTATCCAGCTGAGCTACGGGCGCACCGTTGAGTGCGGGAATAATGGGTCATGCCCCCCGCACGGTCAATGTTCAAATACCCGATTACCTGCCGGCTTCGGCTTCCTTCAACAGTTCGCGGGCGAAAGCACGGCGGGAGTGGGCGTCTGAATCACGATCTTCGCCACCGAGAAGCCTTTCGAGCTCGAGAACGCGATCTTCGTCTTCGACACGCTGCACGTCGAGAATCGTCCGCCCGGCCACTTCGTTCTTCACTGCGCGCCAGTGCCGGCGTCCGTGCACTGCCATGGTCGGCAGGTGGGTGATGCACAGCACCTGCCCCTCACCCGCCAAAGTACGGAGCAGTCGGGCCACCGGCCTGGCTGCATCCAAGCCGAGCCCGGCGTCGATTTCGTCCAGCAGGAGCAGGGGTGGCTCGAGATTTCCCCGCACCAATGCGGTCAGGCCGAGGTAGATCCTTGACCGCTCGCCGCCCGAAGCAACGGCAGTCACATCACGCTGTGCCTCGCCCTTATTGGTCTTCACCTCAAGGGTCACCAGGTCGGCACCTCGGGAATCGACCGCGACGGATCGTCCAGCCTGGACAAATTTGGAAGTCGGATCATCTTGATGGGCGATGACGAAAGCGAGTTCGAGGTCTGCGAGAGCCAGGGGGCGAATGATTTCGAGAGCCCGACGGCTCACCTCGGTGACTCCACTTCGACGAGCCGCACCAAGCTGAGCCGCGGTATATTCCACGCGAGTCTTCGCCTCCTCGACGGCATCGCGTCGCGACGTCAGTCCGGTTTCCGCCGAATTGTGAAGCTCCAAACGATGCGAGAGAAGCTCAAGATACGAGATGAGTTCAGGGATGCTCCGGCTGTACTTGCGCCTCATGTCCTCGTAGAGAGCCTTGCGCTCCTGTAGCTCGTCGAGGCTTCCGCCGTCGAGGTCGAGACTGTCGAGGAAGCGCTCGAGTTGGGCAGCAGCCTGGTTGGCGTACTCCTGGGCATCGAGCAGGGCGCTGCGTGCTTCTTCCAGGGCCCGGATGGGTGTCTCGGTGTGCGGAAGGCTTGACGAAGCCTTTCCGAGGAGTTCCCCGGCAGCGCGATCATCGGCCACCAGCGACAACGCCAAGGCCGCCGCCTGTCGTAACCGGGCGATGTCCTGGAGTACGGCCAACCGCTCGGACAGAGATTGTTCTTCTTCTGGATCGAGTCCTGCAGACTTGAGCTCGTCGTGTTGGTAACGCCACAGGTCGGCCTGTTCGCCCGCCGCCCGCATATCGTCCTCGAAGCGTTCCAACTCCGTGCATGCTTCTCCCCAGTCCGACCATGCGTTGCGCATAGCGATGCGGAGATCCTCCAACTGAAGAGCCTCGTCAAGGTAATCCCTGGCGAAACCGGCCCGTGAAAGGGTGAGTTGCTGATGTTGGCTCTGGATGGAAAGCAAGGTCGGACCGATGCGTTCGAGCACGGGAAGTGACGACAGCAACCCGTTGATCATCACGCGGCTCCGTCCTTCACGCCGCAGTTCCCGCCTCAGAACGAGGACAGAATCTTCGCCGAGACGAATTCCGGCCCTGCGGATCTCTGCGGTTCGGAGCGGTGAATCACCGAGATCGAAGACCGCCTCGACCCAGCCGATATCCTCGCCTTCACGTACCAGGTCCTTGGGTACGCGGCCGCCGCACAGCAATGACAGGGCGCCGGCGATCATCGATTTCCCGGCGCCGGTTTCGCCGGTGAGCATGGTCAGTCCCTGGTCCACGGGCAGAACCAGTTCGTCCACGAGCCCCAGTTGTCCGATCCGCAGTTCGAGCAGCACGGCTCAACCCCTCGAGGGTCGGCGCTTGATGGCGCCCCATTTGAGCTTGCGGCGCATGGCCCGGAAGAAGTCGGAATTGGCAAATTTGATCAGACGGACAGTCGAGGAGTCGATTGCGTAGGTCACGCGATCCCCCTTCCCCAGAGGCACGGCTGCCTGGCCGTCGGCGGTCAAGGTCGCGCCCTGCCCCACATCGTGGAGCTTGAGTTCCACCTTCATGGACTCGGGTACCAGAATTGGCCGCACCGCCAGGCTGTGAGGGCAGATAGGCGTGATGAGATAGCCGCCGACGCTTGGGTGTACGATGGGGCCGCCGGCTGACAGGTTGTAGGCCGTCGAGCCCGTGGTCGTGCTCACGATGAGTCCGTCGCCGAGAAAGCGTCCCATGGTCGAACGGTCCAGGCGGATTTCCATATCCAAGGCCCTGGGCAGCGGGCCCATGTTGACGACGATGTCGTTCAATGCGCGGAAGTTGCACACTTCCCCGCCCTTGTGTCGGATGGCGCCGGCGATTCGCTTACGCTCGACAACGTGGAATTCGCCGCGTAAGAGAGCGCCGATGGCATCGCTGAGTTCGTTCAGGGGTATGTCGGTGAGATAGCCGAGGGAACCCAGGTTGATGCCAAGCAGAGGCGTGCCATGATCACCGATGGTGCGCGCGGCACGGAGCATGGTGCCGTCACCGCCGAAGGCGACGATCACGTCGGAACGCACGGCCAACTCCTCGTGATCCACGCCCGTGACGGGCTCCATCGCATGAGGAAGCAGGGCCTTCGTCACGATCACATCGACGCCCGCAGCTTCAGCCAGCGAGCGGACGGTCGCGATGGCTGCATCGATCTGGGATTTCTCAGGATTGCCGAACAAGCCGATCGTCCTGATGGAGCTTGCGGTTGCTTCCTTCACGATCCTGCCCGCATTGTTCTGGGACTCAACAGATCGATGACCCGTGCGGCGATACCGTCGGCCGCCAGGCCGAGTTCGCTGAGCAGGGAATCACGCGAAGCGTGTTCAATGAAACGATCGGGAATACCGATGGGCGTGATGGGTGCTTCAGGCCGTTCTTCCTGCGACGCAGCCCACTCCAGGACCGCCGAACCCAAGCCGCCGATCAAGGAATTCTCTTCGATGGTCACCAGACGGCGGTGATGGGCAGCGGCCCAGGCGAGAACATCCTCGTCCAATGGTTTCAAAAAACGCATGTTGACGACGCTGGCCCCGATCCCCGACTCGGCCAGCTTCGCAGCGGCCTGTACGGCCGCCGCCACGGTCGCACCGTAGGCGAGCAAGGCGACGTCGTCGCCACGCTGCATGATCTCCGCCTTGCCGATCTCTAGCGGCGTCGCCTCGCCGTCTAGGGAAACGCCTACGCCAGCACCCCGCGGATACCGGAACGCAGATGGACCCGATTCGTACGCCAGGGCCGTCGCGAGCATGTGACGCAGTTCGTCCTCGTCCTTGGGCGCCATCAGCAGCAGGTTCGGTACGATGCGCAGAAAACTCATGTCGAAGGTACCGTGATGGGTCGGCCCGTCCTCACCCACCAGCCCGCCACGGTCGATGGCGAAAATCACAGGCAGCTTCTGCAGCGCCACGTCATGAATCACCTGGTCGTAGGCCCGTTGCAGGAACGTGGAGTAGATGGCCACCACCGGGCGTAGCCCCTCACAGGCGAGGCCGGCGGCGAAGGTCACCGCATGCTGTTCGGCGATGCCGACGTCGAAGAAGCGACGTGGATGGCGATCGCGAAACTCAGAGAGCCCCGTGCCTTCTGGCATAGCGGCGGTGATCGCCACGATCCGGTCGTCTTTGGCTGCTTCGGCCAACATCGCGTCGCTGAAAACCGTGGTGTAGGCGGGGATCTTTGGGGGAGCCGACGGCGTGACGCCGTGGATGCGGTCGAATTTCCCCACGCCGTGATACTTGGCCCGTTCCTTCTCGGCCGGAGCGTAGCCCTTACCCTTTGTGGTCACGGTGTGGATGAGAACAGGCCCCTTGAGGCGCCGCACCGACTCCAAGGTCCGGATCATCAATGGCAGGTCGTGTCCGTCGATGGGGCCAAAGTACTTGAAGCCGAGTTCCTCGAACAGGATGGTCGGCACGATGATCTGCTTGAGACCTTCCTTCACGCGGCTGGCCAATTCCTGGACCTGGTCCCCCTTGGGAAACTTGCCCAGGATCTTCCACATGTCCGCCTCGAACCGCGTGTAGAGCTGGCCGGATGTGATCCGAGTCAGATACTTGGCAAGAGCACCCACGTTGGGTGCGATGCTCATCTCGTTGTCGTTGAGCACCACGATCAGATTCGAACCCGACTGCCCAGCGTTGTTCAGCCCCTCGAAAGCCATGCCGCCGCTCAGGGCACCGTCGCCGATCACCGCGATGACCGCATGGTCCTCACCCTTCAGGTCGCGGGCCTGGGCATACCCCACAGCTGCACTGATGGACGTGCTGGCGTGGCCGACGCCGAACATGTCATGGGGACTCTCGCTGCGCTTCGGAAAGCCGCTCACACCTCCGCGCTGACGCAACGTCGAAAACCGCCCATGCCTTCCGGTGAGCAGCTTATGACCGTAAGCCTGGTGACCTACGTCCCAGATGATCTTGTCCCGCGGCGAGCGGAAGACGCGATGCAGGGCCACCGTCAGCTCCACCACGCCCAGGCTGGCGCCGAGGTGGCCGCCCGTCGCTGATACCGTCGAAACGATCTCCTCACGAAGCTCGTGGCAGAGACGTCGCAACTGCTCGGTCGTCATGCCGACGAGTTCGGACGGGTCGTTCAGGTTGTCGAGGATCGAACTCATGGTTCCCCTGGGATCTCTGCCGATGACTCACGGAGTCGCGAAGGTGATGATGCAGGGCCAAACATAGCCCCGGAACGGGTGGATCGGCAACACCGATCAGGTTCAGCGTGAGCGCTCCCACAGGGCCCGGCAAAGGAACTGGAGATTCTCCGCCGCCGGTCCCGGCTTCAGAAGACCGGCCAGGGTCTCTGTTCCCTCGAGGCCGTAGCGTCTCGCCCGGGCCTGGGCCTTCTCGAGCCCTTCAAGGCGCACCCAGGTAGGTTTGCCCGCCGCAGCGTCCTTCCCCGCAGTTTTGCCGAGGGTGGCACTGTCCGCACTGGCGTCGAGAACGTCGTCCGCGGCCTGGAATGCGAGTCCGAGCATGAGTCCAGCCTGCTCCATACCAGCGACGGCCTTGCGATCGGCTCCCGCCAGGATCGCCCCCATGGCAAGAGGGGCCGCGATCAACCTGGCCGTCTTGCCCAGATGGATGCGGCGGACGAGGTCTGATGTGAGTTCCACTCCCTCGGCATCGAGATCTTCCTGCTGGCCGCCGACCATGCCTGCCGGCCCCGCAGCATCGGCGAGAATCCCCACGAGATCTGCGCCTAGACCAGGCACCCGGCTCAGCAAGGCGAACGCTCGGGTCAGCAGAGCATCACCGGCGAGAATAGCCGTCGCCTCGTCGAAGGCGACATGGCAGGTGGCACGTCCACGCCTCAGGTCGTCATCGTCCATGGCCGGCAGATCATCGTGGATCAGAGAGTAGGTATGGACCATTTCAAGAGCGACGCCGGCCGTCAGCGCATCTTCACGACGTGCACCAGCGAGAGCATCATGTGCCCAGAGCAGCAAGACAGGTCTCAACCTCTTGCCTCCGCCGAGCAGGCTGTGCCTCATGGCGCGGGCAAGACGATCCGGCACTCCAGGCTCGGCAGACAGGGCTGCATGGAGTCGGGACTCGATCAAGGCCCGGTCGTCGGCGAGACGTTGGTCCGTCGCGCTGTTCGTACTCACGTGTGCGCTCATCCCTGTTGCAGGACCATGGCGTCCCATGTGTTGCGCAGAAGCATGGCGATGGTCATGGGACCTACGCCGCCCGGCACCGGCGTATAGGCCGAGGCCCAATCTTCAAGAGCCTCCGGAGCCACATCGCCGACGATGCGGTAGCCCTTCTTCGCACCGGGATCGTCGACCCTGTTGATCCCAACGTCCACCACCACAGCTCCTTGGCGTACATGCTCCCTGGTCATAAAGCCCGGCACGCCCATGGCTGCCACAACGATGTCCGCCTCGCGACAGACACCTGCCAGATCGCTCGTCGCCGAGTGGCATATGGTGACCGTGGCGTTGGCCGCACTGCCTTTGAGTGTCATGAGCATGGCCAATGGGCGGCCGACGATGACACTACGTCCCACGATGGCCATCCGCTTGCCAGCCACCGTAACGCCGTAGTGTTCGAGCATGACCTGAACCCCGAGCGGCGTGCAGGCCACGAAACGGGGATGGCCCGCCAGCAGACGACCGAGGTTTTCGGGATGGAATCCGTCCACGTCCTTCTCGGAGAGTACGGCACGCTGGACCTTCTCTTCCGAGATGTGCGCAGGGAGCGGGATCTGAACCAGAATGCCGTTCACGCTGTCGTCGGCATTCAGCCGAGCCACGAGGTCAAGGACTGAGGACTCGGAGATATCCGCCGGCAGAATATGAGTCTCGTGAGTGAACCCGACCTTCTCACAGGCCTTTCCTTTGCTTCGCACATAGACTGCAGAAGCCGGATCGTCCCCGACGAGAATGACATGCAGGCCGGGCCGTCGACCGGTTTCTTCGACACGGCGGGCAAGGTCCGCAAAGATGCGGTCACGCACCTCGTGACCGTTCAGGATCAGGCTGGACATGATTCCTCCACGCTCACAGCTCGTCAACGGGCGTAGGCCACGGCCCGGGTTTCCCTCAGAACCATCACCTTGATCTGCCCGGGATACTCGAGCTCGCCTTCAACCCTGCGACCGATCTCCTCGGCCATTATGGCTGCCTGTTCGTCCGAGACCCGTGTCTGGTCCACCATGATCCGAATCTCGCGTCCGGCCTGTATGGCGTACGACTTCTCCACTCCCTCGAAGCTTTCGGCGATGCGTTCGAGGTTTTCAAGACGCTTGATGTAAGTGTCGAAACTCTCGCGCCTGGCACCGGGCCGTGAAGCCGAAGCTGCATCGGCTGCCGCAGTGATGAACGTATAGGGCGAGGTGGCATCCACATCCTGGTGGTGTCCTTCGACGGCATTGATCACCACTTCGCTCTCGCCGCACTTGCGGACGATCTGTGCACCGATCATTGCATGAGGACCTTCCTGCTCGTGGTCGGCGGCCTTGCCGATGTCGTGCAGGAACCCGCAGCGGCGTGCTATCTCGGGATCCAGCCCCAGCTCCGAGGCCACCAAGGCGGAAACGGCAGCCACCTCCTTGCAGTGGAGCAGCAGGTTCTGACCGTAACTCGTCCGATAGTGGAGGCGTCCGATGTAGGGATAGAGCCGCGAGTCCATCCTCTTGAGATCGAGGTCGAGACAGGCCTGCTCACCGAGCTCACGGATTTTCTCGAGCATCTCCTCATTGGTCTTCTGGACGACTTCCTCGATGCGGCCAGGGTGGATGCGGCCGTCGCGGATGAGAATCTGCAGGGACTGTCGCGCCACTTCCCGACGCACCGGATCGAACCCGGAAATGATGACGGCTTCGGGCGTGTCATCGATGATCACATCCACACCGGTTGCCATCTCGAAGGCCCGGATGTTCCGGCCCTCCCGACCGATGATCCGCCCTTTCATATCGTCGCTGGGCAGATCCACCACCGAGATGGAGATCTCTGCTACATGCTCGGCCGAGTATCTCTGAATCGCCTGACTCAGGATCTTTTGGGACTCGCGCTTGGCGTTACGCTCGGCCTCCTCACGGATCTCCTGGACGAGTCGGGCCGCCGACATGCGAGCGTCCGCGACCATTCGGTCCATCAGCATATCCCGGGCGTGCTCTGCGCTCATGCCGGCAATGGACTCCAGGACCCCCTGGGCCTCTTCGCGTTTCGTCCCGGCTTCAGCCTTCAACTTCTGCACTTCGGCTCGCTCTGCCTCCAGTTCGGCCACGCGATTTTCCAGCCGCTGCTCTTTCTGATCGATGTAGTCGACTTTCTTATCCAGGCTGACATCCCGCTGATCGAGGAAATCGGTTCTCTTCGCCTGCTCGCGCCTTGTCTGTTCGGTTTCATCAGCGAAGGCCTGCCGGGCACGAAGGATCTCGTCCTTGGCTTCGATTTCGGCCGATCGCTTCAAAGACGTCGCCTCCCGATGGGCATCGGCGACGATTCCTTCACTCAACGCTTTGGCGTTGCCGTGAAGACCCTCATAGCGGGTTTTTTGGAGAAACCACCCCAGCACAAAAGCGACAATGGCCGACGCCAGAGCTACGGCCACGCCCAGAAGGGTGGGATTCAACTGTGACATGATCGACACCTTCCCGTTGGGAAGGAAAAGAAGGGAGGGCTTGTGCTCCTGGTGGGAAAGATTCCCCGCCGAGTCGTGTGGTCGGAAGCAATTGAACCAATTGCTTCAGGTGGGCTTCCTGCTACGGACTTCGGCCTTCCCCTGAGGGCATGACCTCCACCCGTAAACTCCGGTTGCCCTTGACACGAGTGTTGGCTCAATTTATCGAACCATCACGGGCTAAGCAGGGAATCCAACTGCAGTCCGTTCCTAGAGCTTCTCCATCTCGCTGTCGAGGAACGTGGCGATCTGACCCGTCCGCTCTTCGAGGAGCGTCAGGGCCTCATGATGCTTCTGTCGCTCTCTGAGGAGCTCGTCGGCGAGATTGACGGCCGCGAGGATCGCAACCTTACCGGTTGATGCCAAATCAGAACGACCGGCGATTTCACGCATCTTGAGATCGACCAGCGCGGCGACTTGCTCGACGTAATTGGCGTCGGCGTCCCCACGCAATGTGTATTCCTGACCATAGATGGTCACCGTCACGCTCTTAAGGTCGGACATCGGTCTCGCTTTCCCATTCCGGCCATGAGGCCGCCAGCGTCCCGAACCACGTCGGACCGTCGGTTCGGAAGGCACTACTCGATGGCGTCGAGCTTTTCCAACAGGCCTCCCACCTTCTCCTCGATAATCCTGCGCTTGTTCTCCAGCTGCTCCACAGCCGAGGCCCGCTCACGGGTCCCGATCAGCTCCTGCTGGCTTTCGTCGAACTTCTCCTGCAGTTCAGCGACCTGACTCTCCAGGATGTCGCGCTTCGAACGCAACTGTTCGTTTTCGGATTTAAGTTCCTGGATACGCTGCACGGCGCCCAGGACTCGTTCTTCCAAGATTTTCAAACTTGCTTCGTTCATCTCTTTGCGCAGTCTCCGGTTAAAGGACTCCGTTCAACTTCAACCTGAGGAACCGTCAAGACCTCAGCGTCACTCCGAGTTCGCCTTCCAGGCTGCTCGTAATCGACACGATGGCATGGTCGACGGCCTTCCCCTTGAGGTTACCCTTGGCCGACTGGAACTTCAAGCGAATTCCAAGGGCCGAGCAACCTGCGTCCAGGCTTCCACCCCGGAAATGATCGAAGAGTTCACACGTTGCCAGAAGAGGACCGCCAGCCTCACGAATCCGGGTCATCACGGCTTCGTATGACACGGAATCAGGAACCACGAGGGACAGGTCGCGCTTCACGGCTGGGTAGCGGGCAAATGCCTCGTACCGCACCGGCGGCATGTCAAGATTCAGGCGGGCCAAGTCGATCTCCAGGATCGCGATGGGAACTTCGATGTCGAACCCCCGAAGCACGGCCGGCCCCACGCTGCCCAGCCTGCCGACGGGCTCATCGTTTCCAGCCAGAACACGCCACTGCAGTCCCCCGGCAAAGAAGGACTCCTCCCCACCAGGCTCGAGACGCAGATCCAGTCTCGTACGGTCTACGAGAATATCGAAGAGTCCCTTGAGTTCCATCGCACCAAGAGGGAGATCCCCGTAACAAGAACCCGGGCGACCGATCACGGCGGCCTGCAAGATCTGAGGCTCCTCCGGAAGCAGTCTCTCGTCGTCGTGGCGGACATCTACGCGCTTACGTCCACCCGGCAAGAATGCACGACCCACCTGGAAGAGGCGGAAGGGAACGTTGCGGTCCGCATTGAGATTATGGCGGGCGGCATGGAGCAGCGAAGGCGTAACTGTGGTCCGAAGCAGGGTCTCCCCACCGTGATGGGGATTGTCCACGGCTAGCATGTCCCGACGCAGATCATCCTGAGCGAGGTGGAGCAAATCGGCGTCACGTCGTTCCATGAACGACGAAGTCACGATCTCGTGGAATCCCACCGCCGCAAACATGCGCCGGACACCACCGAGGAATCGGTCCATGGGCCGCACCGAAACCGAAGTGGCGGCACGGAAACCCTGGCTCGAATCGATGCTGTCGAAGCCGTAAAGGCGGGCCACCTCTTCAATCAGGTCCACTTCCTTGAAGATGTCCCGACGGAACGAAGGCACCGTCACCATTAACCGGCCGGTCCGACTGTCGCGGTCGCTGGCCTGACCCAGAGGCTGACACTTCAGGCCGATGGACTGCAGGTGCCCGACGATTTCCGTTGCTGTCAGATCCGTACCCAGCAAGCGGTTCACCTGCTGAACGCGCAGGGTGACCTGCTCGGAGTCTTTGCGGTCGGGATCCTGGCGATCCACGATGGCGGTGGAGATATGGGCATCGGCATGCTGGTGGAGAAGGTACATGGCCCTTTTGGCGCCGAGATCCACGGCATCCCAGTCGGCGCCGCGCTCGAAACGGTAGGACGACTCGCTCAGCAGCTGCAGTTTGCGGGACGTCTTGCGCACGAGGCCAGGCACGAAGTACGCACTCTCGAGCAGAACGGTCGAGGTGGACGAATCGACTTCGGTCGAGGCACCACCCATGACTCCTGCCAGAGCCACAGGACCATTGGCATCGGCGATGATCAGATCGTCCCCGCCGATCTGGTGTTCCTGCCCGTCCAAAGTTCGGATGCGTTCTTCATCCTTGCCGCGCCGTACCTTCAACCGCGGACCACCGATCTTGTCGCGATCGAAGGCATGCAGGGGCTGTCCCACTTCCATCAGCACATAATTGGTGATGTCGACGACATTGTTGAGGGGACGCATGCCTACCGCCAGCAGACGGTTCTGCATCCAGCGGGGCGAAGGGCCGACTTTCACGCCGCTGGCGAGATGGGCCGTATATCTGGGACAGTCTCCGAAGTCGTCGATCTCCACCGATACTTTTGGCGACTCCCCCCCCGTCTTCGGCGGAGTCCAGACCACGGGTGTGTCCAGCAAGCTGGTCTGGAGCGCGGCGACTTCTCGAGCCACACCGTAGTGACTGAGCCAGTCGGGGCGGTTCGGCGTGACTTCGATGTCGAGCACTTCGTCAGAGTAGCCGAAAATATCGTCCGCCTTCGTACCGGCAACGACATCGTCATCAAGCTCCATGATGCCCTCGCTCTCGGCACTCAGCCGGAGCTCGGAAGCGGAACAGATCATGCCGAACGATTCCACACCGCGGATCTTGCTCTTCTTGATCTTGAAGTTGCCGGGCAACTCGGCGCCGACCCTGGCGAACAGGACCTTCAAGCCGACGCGCACGTTCGGCGCTCCGCAGACGACCTGCTTGGTCTCTTGCCCATCGTCGACGGTGCAGACACTCAACTTGTCAGCATCAGGATGAGGTTCGCGAGTGATGACTTCGGCCACGACCACTTCGGGAAACGAAATCACAAAGCGTTCCACACCCTCGACGTTCAGACCGCTCAGCGTCAGACGCTGTGCCAGCTCCTCAGTGGTGCCGTTCCAGGTCACGTAGTCGGAAAGCCAGTTCAGACTTATCTTCAACTCACACCTCGGAACTGCTGGAGGAACCGGAGATCGTTCTCGTAGAGCAGACGGATGTCGTCGATGCCGTACCGCAGCATTGCGATGCGGTCTATGCCGAGGCCGAAGGCGAAACCGGTGTAGGCGTCGGGGTCGTAACCAGCGGCGGCGAACACATTGGGATGCACCATGCCTGCGCCCATGATCTCGATCCAACCGGTCTTCCCACAGATGTGGCAACCGCCACCGCCACAGCCGAAGCAGCGCATGTCAACCTCGACCGAGGGCTCCGTAAAAGGGAAGAAATGAGGCCGGAAGCGGATCTCCGTGCCTTCGCCGTAGAGGGTGCGGATGAACTGCTGGACCGTCGCTCGCAGGTCGGCCAGGCTCACGCTCTTGTCCACGTAGAGCCCCTCGACTTGATAGAATTCCGCTGCATGGGACGCGTCGACGGCTTCGTTCCTGTAGACTCGCCCAGGAACCACGACGGCCAGTGGGGGTGTCGAGCGCTCCATCACCCTCACCTGGACCGGCGAGGTCTGGGTCCGCAGGAGCATCTTCTCGTCGATATAGAATGTGTCCTGGATATCGCGGGCGGGATGATCGTCCGGGAAATTCAACGCAGTGAAGTTATAATAATCCAACTCCACTTCCGGACCGTCGGCGCGGCTGAACCCCATGCCGTGGAAAATGCCGCAGATCTCCTCGACGATCGCCGGTAACGGATGGAGACCGCCCGATTTGACCAGAGGCAGCCCCGGCAGGGAGAGGTCAGCTCCGAGAGCGCCACGAGCATCGTCCTCGGCCAGCAGCGCCGACCGGCGGCCGTCCATCAGAGACTCGAGCTCTCCCTTGAGACTGTTGAGCCCGGCCCCTGCCGCCGGTTTTTCCTCAGGCGGCAGATCCTTAAGACTGCGCAGCTCGAGTGTGAGCACGCCTTTGCGACCGAAGAGCTCGACGCGTTGGCGTTCGAGCTCTTCGAGGGTTCCCGCTCCTTCGATCCGCGCCGTTCCGTCGCGGCGCAGGCCGTCCAGGTCGATGCCCGGCATGGCGTCCTCCAAGGGATGATGACTAGAGGGCTGCGCGGGCCGCTTCGGCCAGCTTGGCAAACCCGTCCATGTCGCGCACGGCGAGATCGGCCAGCATTTTGCGGTCGACTTCGATGTTCGCCTTCTTCAACCCGTTGATCAGGTGGCTATAGCTCATACCATGGATTCTGGCGGCGGCGTTGATACGCACGATCCAGAGACGCCGGAAGTCGCGCTTGCGCCTCTTGCGATCCCGGTACTCGGCCTGACCGGCGCGCTCGACCTGCTCGCGAGCCATCCGGAACTGGCTACCTCGCCCGGCAATATAGCCGCGCGCCTGCTTCATCACCTTGTTTCGCTTCTGCCTCGCGGCAGGATTATTCGTTGATCTTGGCATGATGCCTCCAGCTAATGAATCAGTTCGGTAGTCGGGGCGTCTCTACTTGCCGCCGAGCATCTTGTTGACGCGGTCGACATCAGCCGCCGAGACCATGTCCGACTTCCGCAGGTTGCGCAGCCGCTTGGGGCTCTTCCTCGTGAACAGGTGGCCGTGGTAGGCCTGATTGCGCTTCACGCGCCCGGAGCCAGTGCGCTTGAAGCGCTTGGCCGCTGCGCGGTTGGTCTTCATTTTCGGACCACTCATTCTCATCATCCTTTCACGTACTGAGACACGGAGCACCCCCAGCCGGGGTGGCATCGACTCCGCTCGTTTCCTCGATCAGGCTTCCTTCTTGGGGCCGAGGATCAGGGAGACTGTGCGTCCCTCCTGTGACGGGCGCCCCTCGGGGACTCCCCACTCGACGAGGTCTTCGACCAGACCCTTCAGGATATCGATGCCGAGGTCCATGTGGGACATCTCGCGTCCCCGGAACTGCATGATGACCTTGACCTTGTTGCCCTTCTGCAAGAAGGAGATGATGTGCTCCTTCTTGAAGTCGTAGTCGTGGTCGTCGGTCTTGGGCCTGAACTTGATCGTCTTGACCTTGACCTGGTGCGACTTCTGTTTCGTGATCCGAGCCTTCTTGCTCAACTCGTACTTGTACTTGCCGTAGTCCATGATTCGGCAGACAGGGGGACGAGCGGTGGGCGCCACTTCGACCAGATCCAGACCGCGTTCCATGGCAAGCTCGAGTGCGTCGCGCGTCTCCATCACTCCGAGCTGTTCACCGTTTTCATCTACGACCAGGATCCTCGGAATCCGGATCATGCGATTGACGCGAAGCTGACGATCTTCACTAATGGTCCCTGACCTCCTGCATGAGTTGCCGGCGCTGGAATCACGAAGAAAAAGGCGGACACAATGGTCCGCCTGATTGTCAGTGCGAACCGATCCGGCCTTCAGGCCGTGATGGTGAGGAGCTTCCGCCCCTGCTTGGCGCCGATTCGAATGTCTGCCGTCCAACGACGGTGAACGCGTAATCTAGCTCTTCGCGGCGATTTCGTCAAGCATCCGCTTGGCAAAAACACCCACTTCGAGCTCACCGGGGTCGTCCCGGTGGCGGGCCCGGACCGAAACCGTCCCGGCCTCCTGTTCCTTGCCGCCGACGATCAGCATGAACGGCACCCTCTGGGTCTCCGCCTCGCGGATCTTGTAGCCGATTTTTTCTTCGCGGACATCTGCCGATGCACGCAGGCCCATGACCCTCAAACGATGGGCCACTTCCTCGGCATAAGGATGCTGATCCCGGCTAACCGAGAGAATGCGGCAGTGCTCGGGACTCAGCCATAACGGGAAATCGCCGCCGAAATGCTCGGTAAGAATCCCGATGAAGCGCTCAAGGGAGCCCATAATGGCCCGGTGCACCATGTACACGTATTTGTCCTCGCCGCTCTGATCGACATAGGTCACGTCGAAACGGCGCGGCAAGTTGAAGTCGAACTGCACGGTGCTGGCCTGCCACTTGCGGCCTATGGCATCGATGAGCTTGATGTCGATCTTGGGGCCGTAGAATACGGCCTCCCCCTCTTCGCGGGTGTAGTCGAAGCCATGCTTCTCGATTGCCCGCACCAGGGAGCGTTCGGCCATCTCCCACTCTTCGTCGGTGCCGGCATATTTCTGCAGGTTCTCCGGATCCCGCACGGAGAGCTCCACCTTGAAGTCGCTGAAGCCGAAAGTGCCGAGGATCTCCTTGGTCAGATCCAGCACACCGCAGATCTCGTCTTCGAGCTGGTCGGGGGTGCAAAAGATATGCGCGTCGTCCTGGGTGAAGCCGCGCACGCGCATCAGACCGTGCAAGGCACCCTTGAGCTCGGCTCTGTACACGGTCCCTAGCTCGGCATATCGCACCGGTAGGCTGCGGTAGCTCCGCTTGGCCCGCTTATAGATCAGGATGTGGCCGGGGCAGTTCATCGGCTTGACGACATGGTCGCGCCCGTCCTGCTCGAAAACGTACATGTCGTCGCGGTAGAACTCCATGTGGCCCGATGTCACCCAGAGATCCGCCTGGGAGATATGGGGGGTGGTCACCGTCTGGTAACCGTCGCGGCGATGGAGAAACTTCCAATGGGTGATGATCTCCTCACGGATGATGTCGCCCTTGGGGAACCAGAACGACAAGCCTGGGCCCGCCTCCTCCATGATGCCGAAGAGATCGAGCTCCCGCCCCAGGCGCCGATGATCCCGTTTCTTGGCTTCTTCGAGCATGGCAAGGTGTTCGTCCAGATCCTTCTTCTTGAAGAATGCCGTGCCGTAGATCCGCTGAAGCTGCTGGTTGTCACTCTTGCCGAGCCAATAGGCGCCGGCCAGGTTCAGGAGCTTCACGGCTTTGATCTCGGATGTGTTCGGTACGTGCGGCCCTTCGCACAGGTCCGTAAAATCACCCATCCGATAGGCCGACAGCGCCTGATCCCCGAGATTGTCGATCTGGTGGAGCTTGAAGGGCTGATCCGAGAAGAGCGCCTTGCCTTCCGCCGTATTGATGGAAGTACGCTGGATGGGCACCTTGCTGCGGGCCAATTCCATCATCCGCGTCTCGATAGCAGCCAGATCATCTTCAGTGAACTGTTCTTCCCGATCGAAGTCGTAGTAGAAACCATTCTCGATTGACGGACCGAACGCGAACTTGGTCCCCGGAAAGAGATCCTGGACGGCCCAGGCCAGCAGATGCGCTGCTGAATGACGCAGAGTCTCTAGACCCTCTTCGCTGTCGCGTGTGATCACCTGAAACGCCCCGCCGGAAGGTACGACGTCGTCCAAGGTGTAATGCGCCTTCTCGAGGGTGACCGCGAGGGCGTTGCGCAGCAATACGGGGTTCAGGGAACCGACGGCGTCGCGGAAGGACGAGCCCTGTTCCACGGCGAGGTCCCTGCCGTCCGGCAGAGTCAGCATCAACTGGGCCATGGTTCTCTCCTGGCGGACGATTCGCAGGCGCATAGCCGGCGAGGTCCCGATGAAAAGAATGAGGTGATTCCGAAGAGCCACCTCATTCCATCGTATCCTGTTGGTGGGAGATACTGGATTCGAACCAGTGACCCCTTGCGTGTCGAGCAAGTACTCTAACCAGCTGAGCTAATCTCCCACGCGGTGGATTCACAAATTATTCAGTCCAGGGAGTCCTGTCAAATCCTTTGTGACTATGAGAGGTAGTCTACCAGCCGGTGACCGGCCACGGTCTGCCTGATCCGCTTGAGAGCCTGGTTGCGGATCTGGCGCACCCTCTCGCGGCTCAGGTTGATGTCCTGGCCTATTGTCTCGAGGGATTGGGGCTCTTCCTCCCCAAGGCCGTAGTACCTGGCAATGATGCTGCGCTCACGAGGCGACAAGGTCTCCAAGGCGACGCTCATCTCGCTCAGGAGCTCTTCGACGACAAAGCTCTGCTCAGGATCGAGCTCGTTGGGATCCCGCAAGGTCTCGGCCAGCGTAACCCCGTCTTCGTCGTAGATGCTCTCATCGAGGCTAGCCAGCGGCCGACTCGCATTTCGGATCTGATTCATCTTCTGGATAGTCAGCCCCAGCTCAGTCGCGACTTCCTCGTCCGTTGCCTTGCGGTGGTGAACTTGCTCGATGGCCCGGGCAGTCTTCTTCATGCGCTGAGCCTGCTGGGTGCGGTTGATGGGCAACCGTACCGTATTGGTCTGTTCAGCGATTGCCTTCTGTATCGCCTGACGGATCCACCACACGGCGTATGAGATGAACCGGAATTCACGCTGCTCGTCGAAGCGCTTGGCAGCGGTGATCAAACCGATATTGCCCTCGGCGATCAAGTCCATATAGCTGAGTCCCTGGTTCAGGAACTTCTTGGCCACACTGACCACGAAACGTAGGTTGGCATTGACCAGGTGGTCGAGGGCTGCCTTGTCGCCGCGTCGGATCCGACGCGCCAATTCGAATTCACCTTCCCTGGTCAGCAGGTCGTACCGTCCGATCGTCTGGAGATAGTGCTGCAGGCTCGAATCCTCGCGTCGGTCGCTGCTCAGTTCGATTTCGTACACCGTCAGCCTCCTGGTCAGTTTGATCTCTTCTGCCTAAGTTCGTGTCGAACCTGAGATATTTCTTACGCTAAATTCGGACTATTTCTACCTCATACCATCCTCAAAGTTCCCATGGGCATTATTTAATAACGATATTCATTGTCGTTATCCTAATCCACAGACCGGCCGAAGTCAACTATTTATACTTTATTTATCCACTTTTAAGGCCGAGAAATGGCGGGCCAGCTATTTGCTGACCCGCCAGTATGTTAGAGCCTTAGTCGACGACTTCGTAGTCAGCGTCGACTTCACCCTCTTTGTTCGCCGTGGGCCCCTGACCCGACGCCGATCCCGTCGAATCCTCCTGCTGCTGTGCCGATGCCTTTTCATAGGCTTTGCTGGCAAGCGCCTGCATCGACTTCATCATGGCCTCGGTGGCGGTTTTGATGACGGCAGCATCATCGCTCTTGAGGGTCTCCTCGACGGCCTTGATCTTGGTTTCGCAATCCTCCTTGAGTGCCGAATCGATATCGTCGCCGAGCTCGTCAAGGCTCTTGCGGACCTGATGAATCGAACTGTCCCCAGTATTGCGGGCATCGATGAGCTCGCGCTTCTTCCTATCCTCGTCGGCATTGGACTCAGCGTCGTGGACCATCTTATCGATTTCTTCGTCGCTCAAACCACTCGAGGCCTGGATCTTAATTGATTGAGCCTTGCCGGTGGCCTTGTCTACGGCACTGACGGACAGGATCCCGTTGGCGTCAATATCGAATGTCACCTCGACCTGAGGGATACCCCGCGGCGCGGGCGGAATCCCCGTAAGCTGGAAGCGACCGATGGTCTTGTTGTCTACGGCCATTTCGCGTTCGCCCTGCAGGACGTGGATCTCAACGGTGTCCTGATTGTCGCCGGCTGTCGAAAAGATCTGACTTTTCTTGGTCGGAATGGTCGTGTTGCGTTCGATCAAGGTCGTCCGAACGCCGCCCAAGGTTTCGATGCCAAGGGACAAAGGAGTCACGTCGAGCAGTACAACACCGACATCGTCGCCTGCCAGGACTCCACCCTGAATGGCGGCCCCCATGGCCACGACTTCGTCGGGGTTCACGGAACGGTTGGGTTCCTGACCGAAGATCTTCGCGACCATGGCCTGAACTGCAGGAATGCGGGTCGATCCACCCACGAGAATGACCTCGTTGATGTCTGCAGGGCTCAAGCCAGCATCCTTCAGGCAGTTGCGACACGGCGCCGATGTGCGCTCGACGAGTCCATCCACGAGCTCCTCGAATTTGGCGCGGGTCAGCGTCAGGGCGAAGTGCTTGGGACCACTGCTGTCGGCCGTGATGAACGGCAGGTTGATCTCCGCCTGGGACGATGAGCTCAACTCGCACTTGGCTCGTTCGGCGGCTTCCTTCAGTCGCTGGGTCGCCATGGGGTCCTTGCTCAGATCGATGCCCTCGTCCTTGATGAACGTCGCGACCAGATGCTCGACGATCTTCTGGTCAAAATCATCGCCCCCCAAGTGGGTATCGCCATTGGTGGCCAGCACGCTGAACACATCGTCGCCGATCTCGAGGATCGACACGTCGAAAGTACCGCCACCAAGATCGAAGACCGCAACGGTCTCGTCCTTTTTCGAGCCCAGGCCATAGGCCAAGGCGGCCGCCGTCGGCTCGTTGATGATGCGTTTGACGTCCAGTCCGGCGATCTTGCCGGCATCCTTGGTGGCTTGGCGCTGGGAGTCGTTGAAATATGCTGGTACGGTCACCACGGCCCCTGTCACAGGCTCTCCGAGATATTCCTCTGCCGTCTCACGCAGTGCCTGGAGCACGATTGCGGAAATCTCGGGCGGGGCGAACTCCCCCTCGCTGGTCTTGATGCGGGCATCCCCGTTGGGGCCGGCGACGACCTGGTACGGAACCTCGGTCATCTCGCTGGAGACCTCGGAGTGCTTGCGCCCCATGAAACGTTTGACCGAGGACACGGTGTTCTGGGGGTTTGTAACAGCTTGACGCTTGGCCAGCAGCCCCACCAGACGTTCACCGCTCTTGTTCCACGCCACCACGGAAGGAGTGGTGCGATTGCCTTCTTTGTTCTGAATGACGCGGGGCTCGTCGCCGTCCATCACGCTGACGACGCTGTTGGTCGTGCCCAGGTCGATGCCAATGATCTTTCCCATGATTTCCTCCGTCGGATTCTAGGTGATGGACACGCTATTACAAGACGCGTGCCATGACTATGGAGAATCGAAGATCCTCTAACTAATTGTAATTATGAGTATTAGGGAACCACAGATATGAAAGCCAGCAAGAAGGCATGACACGGCCATGCCACGATGTCACCCGTGTCAGGCTTAAGGATCCGACGTGTCAGAGTCTGACAGTCCCTGGCAGTAGGTCGCCAGGATCAGGAGATCCATCAGACGGGCATACAGAGGAAAGAACACGGCACGCCCCGGCTCACGCTCGGGCCAGCTTCGTAGTGAACGTGCCAGAAGCGGCCGGACGCAGACTCTGCTGAACAGTCGCACCAGTGCCAGCAGCGGATTCGGGTTCTCCCCGGGTCGGTCCAGGATCCAGCCTAAACGGAGATCGTCTCTGCGATGAGGGTGGGATTCAGCGATCCTTTGCAAGGGTCCGTGACCACACTCCCGCTTCTTGTCGAGCCAGGAATCGAAACTGTGATGATGCACATGCTCGGGCACGGGCTCGACCACGGCATGGAATTCGACACCGGCGTCTTCGAGACGGTACCCCAGATCCATGTCTTCGAATCCATACGCGAGGAAGGCTTCGTCGAAACCGCCTACGCTTTCGAATACATGACGCGGAACGGCTGTGTTCTGAGTGACCAGATACCGGGCCGGGACTCGTCCGGTGCCGACTTTGGCCACTCCTCTCGAATCGATATATCCGAAATGAGGAGCATCGACGACGGCTGGCGCCGTCGTCACACAGCCGATCGTGCCGCGTTGGGGGTGGCCGCCGAGTACTTCGAGATGAGCCGCGAGCAGACCGTTCGGCGCAACGATGTCGTCGTCGAGGAAGAGGATCCAATCGCCGACGGCAGCGGCGGCTCCTAGATTGCGCGCCTTCGCCCGCCCTACATTATGCTCGGAGCGCAAGACCTTGAGTCGGCCCTGCCACCGACGATGCTCCTCCCCCAGGAAGGCAGGAGTATCGTCGGTGGATGCGTCATCAATCACGACCACGTCCCATCGCTCGGCGGCGAGTCCCTGGGCCTGGAGCGCCACCAGGGTCGCCTGCAGCAGAGGACGTTTGTTGCGGGTGGGAATCACGACCGTCAGGTCCATGACTCACCACCTCCCGCCAGAGCGGACAGTGAAACCGCTGCTGGCCACTGAGCATCATCCCGGCCCAGAGCCCGATCGAAGATCTCAGAGACCAACTGCATATTCTGTTCGAACCCGGCGACCCGCCGAACGTCCTCTGCCGCCCTGCACCCATGCTCCCGACGGGACTCAGCGTCGTCGGCATAGTGCAACATCGCGGCGAGGAGTTGATCCTCGTTGCGGGGAGCGACAACAAGTCCAGAGTAATCATGCCTGATCCACTCGACCGAGGAGGGCAAGTCGGAAATGATGATCGCAGCACTGCTGGCCATGGCTTCAAGCAGGCTCACTGCGGTGGCATCGACTGAAGGCACGGAAAGGAACACGTCGCATCCGGCCAAGGCCAAGGCAAATTCGTCGTGGGGAATCCGTCCCAGGACATGGGTCACATCGGAGAGGCCGGCATCGCGGACCTTGGCTTCGAAGGGTGCCGGAGATCCCTCGTAACCCGAGAATACGAAACGCGCCCGCGGGACCCTGTCCTTCAACCGGGCGGCCGCAGCGATGATCACATCGATGTTGTAGTAAGGCTGGGTGTAACTCCGCGGGGAGAAGTAGACGATGTCGTCATCGCCGATCCCCAACCCGTGCCGCCAATCGCTGGCGTCGCGCTTCCGGAAAACATCAAAGTCAACACCCCAGAGCACGCGGAACGAGCGCTCTGGGTCGGCACCGAGACCAGCGGCGATCTTGAGGATGTCGGTACTGTCTCCCGTCAGCGCGTCGCAGGATCTCAGTGCCGAACAGGCGAGACGGTGCTTCAGGCCAGATTCGAAGGGCGTCACATACACGTCGTCGCCCCAGACGGTCAAGATGTTGGGATGCATGCCGCTGTAGTGCCCCCAATACCCGTAGCCCGTCAGGAAGTGCGTATTGAGGAGATCAGGTTCGATGCGGCCGAGCAATCTCTTGACCGCCAGCAACGACCAGAGATAGCGCAGGGGCTTCGGGCCGAAACCGGATCGGATGTCGTGGACCGTCACTCCGGGTATGTTCCCGGGCTGAACCGTCAACAGATGGCAGTCGTCACCACGCTCTGCGAACCAGCGGATCCACCGTTCAGTGTGGATGTGACGCCCGATGGACAGAAAGGCGAGGCGCACGTCTCGAACTCCCGCGGTAAAGACTTGGCCCCGACGATCGGCCGGGGCCGGATGATGGTGCCGAGGGCCGGAATTGAACCGGCACGGGACAACGTCCCGGGGGATTTTAAGTCCCCTGCGTCTACCAATTTCGCCACCCCGGCAGCGTGGGCGATGATGAATCAGGCCTCCGAGAATGTCAACGCATCCCCCTGAGCATCGGCAGGGAAGGCTGGATTCTGAACATCGGATATTCAGGCGCTGTAAGGCATAAAAATAACCCCCTGCAAAGGGGGTGGAAACTGGAGGCGGCACCCAGACTCGAACTGGGGATAACGATTTTGCAGACCGTCGCCTTACCACTTGGCTATGCCGCCTCCGAACTCCATAGAATGAACACTCGACGGGCCCGTGTCAAGAGACACGGCCCGTCGAGCCCACTTGGCGATCAGTTGCCGAATCCGACACTCCGCTCATAACGACGTCCGTCGTCATGGCATCCCCCACAGGCGGGCGGCTGTGCGAATCCCTCTACGTGGCAGTCACTGCATTCGAGATCACCATGAATATCGTCGAGAATCACGCCGGTGATCCGATGTCGGAATTCCTCCCCGAAGCCTGCGCTGTGACACCCTCGACAATCGTTGTCGGGGAGCTCGTACTTCCCGCGATCCCCATGGCATGCCCGGCAATGGACATTCGCATGATAGATCGCCAACGGCCAACCGGTGGCCCGGTGATTGAAGAGATCCTCAGGGTCGCGGCCGTGGCACTCGCTGCAGTCCTGTTCACCATGGCACTGATAGCAGGTATCGTGCATGTCCACGTCCTGCAACTCACCCATCGGATGCGATTGGTCGCGGTGAACGTGGCAACGGACACAACTCTGTTCACGATGGCACAGGGAGCAGTTGAGCTCATACCTGGTCGAGTGATTGGCGTGATGGAACGGAACGATGTCGCCATCCTCGTAGTCCGTCGAGAAGAGGATCAACTCCTTCATCTCTATGGGCTCGTAATTGCTGTGCTCACAGACTTCGTCGGTCATTCCCTGGAGGGGACCGCTCTCCTTCTTCTCGTGACACACTTCGCAGTTCATCGTGTTGTCCCAGTCCGCGTGACAGCCGAGACACTGCCGGTGGTACGCACCCTTCAAGCCTGGCTGGGAGAGATCCTCGTGTTGAATGTCGGACGGATGGCACTCACGGCAAGAGGGGTGTTCGGCATGTGGAGGCGAGTAGTGATGACACGTCGTGCATCCGCCCGACATGCCCACCATCTCGGCATGGGCACGATGAAGGAATCGGACCGGCACATACAAGTGCTCCAGCTGATCCATGATCACGATGTCCGGTCCCATGTCGGGCGATAGATTATCCGCCATGGCGTGGCGGGCACAGCGCTCGATTTTCAGGCAGGGGTCCGCCGTCGTCGGCTGAGGACACACGTGACATGTCGTACAGTCGGCCGATGCCTGCTGCTCGCTCCCGGCCGCCAGCCCCGCCGTCAGCAGAAGAAGCATGATGCCACCAACCACCACCGCGGTTCGGCCGCTTTGCCGGGGAGCGGCTTTCGGCGGGCCCGACACTTCGGCAGGCGCAGCGATGATCGGCAGATGGATCGCCAAGAACCTATAGACGAAGATCAGCGTCGAGATCAGCCCTACCGTCACCGCGATCTCGCCGAAAGCCGGAATGTACGGACCGTCGGCATAGAGCGGTCGATAGGCCACGAGAAAGACATCGATCCGGTTCCAGGCCACGCCCAGGACGACAAGGGCGGCGGCGGCCAGCAGCCCGTTCGGCGAGCGACGGATCCTGTCACTCCAGAGCAGGACCATGGGCAAGGCGAACCCGATCCCCACTTCACCCAGCCACACCAGGCCCTCCACCGAACCATCGGTCAGCGCTGCCAGCTGGTCCCGCAAGGCAAGGTCTCCGATCCTGAACGCTAGATACAGACCGAGCAGCGTGGGTATGTACCGTGCCAGCGGAGCCAGAACATCCATCTCGGGTTCCCGTCGGAACGCCTTTGCGGCCAGCAGTGATTCGAAGATGACCATGGGAAAGCCCACCGCGAAGGCGGACAGCAAGAACATCAGCGGCAGGATGGGGCTCCACCACAGCGGATGCATCTTCGTCGGCGCCAGAGCCATCAAGGCGCCCAGCGACGATTGATGGAGACAGGACAACACGACGCCGGCGAGTATGAACAGCCCCATGACCCGTCCCAGCGTACGATCGAAAATGCGGAGAAAGAGTTCAGAGGGTCGGTTGAAGAAGCGCAGAACGCCGCGCATATTGACACGTCCCATGAACCGTTCCACGACGATGGGCATGAACTCGATATACAAGACGGTCAGATAGAACATCACGCAGATACCCACTTCGAACAGCACCGAATGCCCAGACCACATCATCGGCAGGATCGGATGCCACACATTGTAAAAACGCCCCAGATCCACCAGCAAGCCCAGCACCACGAACGTGTAGCCCAGCATCGCAGTCAACAGAGCCGGACGTACAATGGCGTGGAATTTATCCTGATGAAAGACATGAGCCAGGGCGGCCGATGTGAACCCGCCTGCGGCGAGGGCCACCCCTGTCGCGACATCGAAACCGATCCAGATGCCCCAGGGATACTGGTTGTCCAGATTGCTGATGGAACCGATCCCGAACAGGAAACGTCGAGCTGCAAATATCCCCCCGAGGACCATCAGGGCCACGAGCACCCAGGTCCCCCTGGAGAACATCTTCACCCCGACAGGCTTGGCCACGGCATGCTCACTCATGTTCCACCTCCTGCTCCCGCTCCAGCTCCTGTTCCGCCTCTGCCTTCTTGCGTCGCTCTGTCATCCACATGGCCTGTCCCAACAGTGCATAGAGGGCCAGGGGCGGAATGAAGCCTTTGAAGATGCCGTGTTGAATCTTCTCGGTGAGTTCGGGGGGCGCTGCACTAGGCAGCTCGGGAAAACCGAGGGTCGTGAACTCCTGGCCGGCGATGTAGAGCCACGCCGTTCCGCCCACCTCGTGTTCGCCGTAGATGTGGTCGAGATAGCGTTCGGGCCGTGCAGCCAGCCTGTTGCGGGCCAGCTTGAGCAGATGTTCCCGGGGACCATAGGTCAGTGCTTCGACGGGACAGACTTCCACACAGGCAGGTATGCCGCCTTCCAGTGTTTCCTCGGCGCAGAACTCGCACTTGCGAACCCTGGGAGTAAGCGCATTGTCATACTCGTAGGCAGGCACCTGGAACGGGCAAGACACCATGCAGTAGCGGCAGCCCATACAACGCCACGGATCATAGACAACAGCTCCGTTGGGCAGCTTGGAAAAAGCCGTCACGACGCAGGCGCTCGAACACGCGGGATCGTTGCAGTGCATGCACTGGACTTTGGCCCAGACCGAACCGCCCTCGGCCCCTTCCTTTTGCCATCGGTTCACCACAGTGAACCGGTCCTGGTCGGGTCGACGCATCTCTTCGAAAACCGAAGCATCTTCGAATGAAGCGAGGGTCTGCTCTTCCAGACCATTTCTCCTGTTGCAGGCCCATTCGCATTTGCGACAGCCGACGCAGGTCGTGAGGTCGACAAGCACACCATGGGATCCGATGCCAGGCGGTACGTGCACTCGGGCCACAGCCTGACCAGCCCCCGCCAGCACGGCCCCGGCTGAGCCCATGGTTTTCAGGAAATCTCGACGGTCCATCATGATTCCGTCTCCGATTCGGTAGATGTTGAACAAGGGGATCCAATACGCGGTAAAATCAGTGAACATGCCGGAAGCGATGGAGCCCATGACGAGATGGGATGAGTGGGAGGCATGGACCGAAACCACGACGACATAAGGAACTCCCCCTTGCTGTTAATAACATAACATCCGATTCAACCTCCACCAAAAGAAAAAAAGAGGGCGGCCTTTTCAGGCCGCCCTCCATTCTGGAGCGGGAAACGGGACTCGAACCCGCGACATCCACCTTGGCAAGGTGGTGCTCTACCAGCTGAGCTATTCCCGCCGCAGTATCGTTCTGGTGACTGGAAATGATAACCGTAACGGCTTCATTGTCAAACAGGAAATCATAGAGAAGAGGTGATCTCGCGGTACACGCGAGCCGTCGCTTCGGCCGCTGTATCCCAAGAGTACTCAGCCAATGCCCGGACCGCTGCCTGTTCGGCAAATGACTCACGGCGTTCCGGGGCGGCCAGCAGAGTCGCCATCGCATCTGTCAAAGCATCCGTTTCACCTGCGGGAACATATTCGACAGTGTCACCACCGGCTTCACGGTTGGGAGGAATATCGCTGACGAGACAGCAGTTGCGATAGCTCATAGCTTCGAGCAACGCTATGGACAGACCTTCCAGAGTCGACGGCAGAACAACCAGTGTCGTATTACTCCACAGCTCCGCCAAAGTCGCGCCGTGCACGTAGCCGGTGAACACGGTCTCAGCCGGGGCCTCTGCTTTCAAGCCCTTGACGTACCCCTCTGTGAATCCGGCATCCCCGGCGACGACGAGCTGGTGTCTGGCGCGAACGTCGGCAGGTAGGGCGGCGTAGGCGCGGATAAGCAGATGACACCCTTTCTCAGGAACCAGGCGCCCGACGAACAGGACATAACCAGGACGGATGCCCATCCCCTTGATGATCTCGGGTGCCAAGACCAGGGGCGGATTGATGCCGTTGGGGATGCAGACCGTCCTGCGTCCATATCGATCCCGGTAATGGTCCGACAACGATCGAGATACGACGATTGTGGCATCGGGCAACCGAGCACTCGCAAGTTCACCAAACCTGAGCACCCAGGTTGCGAACGCCCCCCACTTCTCGCGCTGCCAATCCAACCCGTGGACGGTGGTCACCGTCGCCGACCGGCCTAACCACCGTGGAGCCCCTGCCAGAAGTCCTGGCCCTAGTGCATGGTAGTGAACAACATCGTATCTCTGTGACAGAGCATCGACGGTGCACATGACCGTATGGGAGATTGCATCAAGGTGCTTCGTGGGTAGACTCGGACGCCGACGGACCCTGACCCCTTCGAGGGTCGTCGGTCCGTCGGCGTCGCTGTAGTGGGGCCTCGAGTAGATGTCGACCTCGACACCCAGTCCCGGCAGGCGCGCCGCTAGTTCCGCGACGTGACGTTCGATCCCGCCGTGTACGGGCGGATACCCCTTCTGACCGATCATGGCGACCCGCAACGGACAATCTCCCCCCGCCCGCGACGTCATGCCTCAAACCACGGTGTGGGTGAGGTCGAGGGGGGCGCCGCCATCCTTGATGGACTGGCAGGCCTTCTCCAGGACTTCCACGACCTGCAGTCCGAGGACCCCGTCGCTAAGAGATTCGGTTCGACCGGACACGACGTCCACGAAGTGGGACGTCTCAACCTTCAGAGGCTCAAGTTGAGCGATCTTGGGAATCAGGATGTCCCCGTGACGGTAGGCGAGATGGAACTCACCGAACCCGTCGTAGTGAGGCATGACATCGACACCCTTGTCGAAGATGCGGAGCTTGTCGGTCATGGTCACGTCGTCGTAGACGACCATCTTCTTGCTGCCGACGAAGGTCGCCTCACGGATCTTGTTGGGATCGAGCCAACTCACATGGATGTTCGCAAGCATTCCATCCGGATATTCAAGCGTAACGAAAGCCACGTCTTCGAGACCCTTGTCCTTCTGGACATAACACTGGCCGGTGGCGCTCACGCGCGACGGCGCCGAGCCGAACAGGAAGTTCAACATGGCCACGTCGTGAGGCACGAGGTCCCAAACAACGTTGGTGTCTTTCTGGAAAATGCCCAGATTCACCCGGCGGATGTTGATGTAGTACATCTCACCAAGCTCTCCTGACGTGTACAGGTCCCGGATCTTGCGCACTGCGGGAACGAAGAGGAACGTATGCCCGACCATGATGTGCAAGCCTCTGGCGGCGGCGATGGTGTTCAGCTCCTCGCACTCCGCGGCACTTGCGGCCATGGGCTTCTCGATGAAGAGATGTTTGCCCGACTCAAGGACGGCCTTGCCAAGGGGGTAATGTGTCGAGACCGGGGTCGCGACAACGACAGCGTCGATGGAGTCGTCATTGATGATCTTGTTATGATCGGCGATCACCTCCACCGAGGGATAGAGCCCTGCCATGTGGACTCGCCGTTTTTCGTCCATGTCACAGATCTTGATAAGCTGGACATCCGGGTGATTGTTGAAGTTCCGAATCAGATTCGGTCCCCAGTAGCCGCAACCGATTGCCGCCATCCGCAACATGGCGCTCTCCTTCGCTAGATGAATACCAACAGGCGATCAAAACGGGGCCCACCGCTCAATGCGATGCGAACCCCGTTGTCATTCATCGTTCGCTGTGGCGAGGACTTGAGCCTCACTCTTCAATTCGGGTCAATACCCTCCAGTGCCGTGGAACACAACAGGGATCGTTTTGGCGATGATCCGCAAATCCTGCAGCAAAGTCCAGGTATTGATGTAATGGATGTCGAGACGGACCATTTCCTCGAAAGGCACATTGCTGCGTCCGCTGACTTGCCAGAGCCCGGTCAGGCCCGGCGTCACCCGGAGACGTTCGTGGTGCCAGGGCTGATAGTGATCCAGCTCGTAGGCGATGGGCGGCCGCGGACCGACGATGGTCATCTCACCCTTGAGGATGTTAAGCAGCTGGGGCAGCTCGTCGATGGACGTCTTGCGGAGCCACCTGCCGATCGTCGTCACCCGAGGGTCGTTCTTCATTTTGAAGACACGCCCAGGCGTCTCTTGATGACCGTCTCCGTTGATGAACATGGCAGCGAACTGGCGATGGATGGCATCGTCGCTGTTGTGCACCATCGTGCGGAACTTCAAGAACCGGAACGGTTCTCCGTTCTTGCCGATACGCTCTTGCACGAACAGAACAGGTCCTGGGCTGGACCTCTTGACGAAGATCACGACCGTGATCAAAAGCGGAGATAGAAATGCTAGTGCAAGGAGGCTGAGCATGACGTCCAGCGCCCGCTTCATCCTACCTTGCAGTCCGGCGAGACGGTTCGTGTCGGCCACGACGTAGAGCGTCGGACCCTGGGACACGACATTCTCGGTCACGGACGAGAGTGCTACCGCGTCTTCCTTCATGGTGGGGACTCCTGGTCCTTCCTCAAGTTGCTACTCATCTCGGAAACGCGTTAGCTAGATTTCATTCAACTCCTCTCGAGCCATCCTCTTCCAGGATCAGGTGCGGCACGATTCCGACCCGACATTAAGAGATTATAGCAGAAGATCACAGACCACGTCCACCATGTTGTGCGTCATTTCTGCAAAAATAGGCAGAGAAACGATGTTTTCACAGAGGCTCTCCCCAATCGGACAAGATGTCTTCGGGTCAATATGCGATTTCAGGGCCGGTTGCAGGTTGCAAGCGACAGGATAATGCCGCCCGCAATAAACCTGTTCATCCCTAAGTTTCGCAATCAACCCCTCCGGATCAGCGGCCTGGATGGGGAAGATATGATGGACAGGCTCGGTATCAGCCACGATGGCGGGCATACGGATTTTGCCCTCAAGTCGCGCCCTGTAGTGGGCCGCGATATCTCGGCGGGCAGCATTCCATGTATCGAGATGAGGAAGCTTGACGGCGAGAATGGCTGCCTGGAGCGTGTCGAGGCGGCCTGTATATCCTACGGCATCATGCATGTTCTTGATCTTGCCCTGGCCGTGGTGACGGTGGCTCATCACGAACTCCACCATGGCTTCGTCAGCTGTGGTCAACCCGCCACCGTCGCCGAACCCGCCGAGATTCTTGCCGGGGTAGAAGCTGAAGCCCGCCGCACGGCCGAGCGATCCGGCCCGTCTCCCTTTGTAGCGCGCACCATGGGCCTGACAGGCATCCTCGACGATGGGGATGTCGCCAGCTACTGCAACGATCTCGTCCCAAGGCACCATATGGCCGAACAGGTGAACAGGAATGATGGCCTTGGTTGCTGGAGTGATGGCTGCGGCCAACTTATCCGGGTCCATCAACCAGGTGTCCGAGTTCACGTCCGCAAATACAGGGGTTGCCCCGGTGTAAATAATCGCTTCGACAGTAGCGATAAAAGTGTTCGGAACAGTGATGACTTCATCACCCGGACCGATACCCATGGCCCTGAGGATCAAATGGAGAGCCTGGGTGCCCGAATCCACGCCCACAGCGAAGGGCGTCTCGCAGTACTCCGCAAAGCTCTTCTCGAAGTTCGCAAGGCGGTCTCCGAGGATAAATGCGGTGTTGTCCACTACATCGGCGATGGCGGCATCGATTTCCGCGCGGATGGGTGAGATCTGAGCCTTCAGGTCCAGATAAGGAACGGAGCACTTGGCGGTGGTCATGAAGGGGTTCTCCTGTGTTTGGGCGACATCCTCTGGAGGCCTGTTGGCGACATCGCCATTCCTGCCACCGAAGATCGCTGTCCATTTTAACAAATCAACGCGCTCGTGTCTGCCCTTCCCTGTTCTCGCCGAACTGGGCAACTCCACAAAAGCCTTGCGTTCCGGTCCGTACCTGGTTTATTCGTGCAGGATCCGGGCCGTGATTCGTTCACGCCCACAGGTTTTTTCGCGGGCGCGGCCAAGCTAGTTTCGGCATCCGCCCCCGTCAACATGAAAGAAATGTGAAGCCCGCCCCGTAGCGGGACTTCAGAGAGGAGCACAACGATGTCACAGGGCCTCAACGTCAAGCCCGCCGCAGGGAAGCTCGGCATCCTGACCCCGGGCATGGGGGCCGTCGCATCGACGTTCATCGCCGGTGTCATCGCGTCGCGTAAAGGTCTGCGCTTGCCCATCGGCAGCGTTACCCAGCTCGGCCATATCCGCCTCGGCAAGCGTACGGATAACCATCAGCCTCTGATCAAGAATTTCGTTCCCTTGACCGAACTGACCGACATCGAGTTCGGTGGTTGGGACATTTTTGAGGACTCCGTCTACGAGGCTGCCGTCAAGTGCGGCGTGCTGCCCAAGGACCTCCTCGATGAAATCAAGGACGAACTCAGCGCCATCAAGCCCATGAAGGCGGTCTTCGACAACTACTACGTGAAGAAGCTCGACGGCACGCACGTCAAGCAGGGCGCCAACAAGATGGAGCTCGCCGAACAGCTGATGGCCGACATGAAGGCCTTCAAGGAGGCTAAGGGCTGCGACCGCTTGGTGATGGTCTGGTGTGGATCTACCGAGATCTACCTGAAACCGTCTGCGGTGCATCAGACGATCGAAGCCTTCGAAGAGGGGTTGCGCAACAACGACCCCGCCATCGCCCCCAGCATGATATACGCCTATGCGGCCATCAAGATGGGCATTCCCTACGCCAACGGAGCGCCCAACCTCAGCGCCGATTTCCCCGCCCTCGAAGACCTGTCCAGGGAGACGGGCTCCCCGACCATGGGCAAGGACTTCAAGACGGGCCAGACCCTGATGAAGACCATCCTCGCTCCCGGGTTCAAGGCGCGGATGCTGGGCATGAGCGGCTGGTTCTCCACGAACATCCTCGGCAACCGCGACGGCGAGGTCCTCGACGATCCCGAGTCGTTCAAGACGAAGGAGGAGTCGAAGCTCAGCGTGCTGGACACGATCCTGCAGCCCGAGCTCTACCCCGACCTCTACGGCGACCTCTACCACAAGGTGCGGATCAACTACTATCCGCCTCGTGGAGATAACAAGGAGGGCTGGGACAACATCGACATCTTCGGCTGGATGGGCATGCCCATGCAGATCAAGATCGATTTCCTCTGCCGCGACTCCATCCTGGCCGCCCCGATCGTTCTGGATCTGGCTCTGTTCCTGGATCTGGCCAAGCGCGCCGGAATGTCCGGCATCCAGGAATGGCTGTCCTTCTACCTGAAGAGTCCCGTCACCCCGGCCGGACTCCAGCCAGAACACGACCTCTTCATCCAGCAGAAGAAGATGAAGAACACGTTACGGTGGATGATGGGCGAAGAACTGATCACGCACCTGGGCCGCGAGTATTACGAGGACGTTTCCCAAGACGACCGGTAACTCGTACGCCTGAGCGACAAGACGGACGGGGCCTTCCCCGTCCGTCTTTTTTCAGAGATGCTGGAGGATCGTCATGGAAGGTATTGCTGTAGGTCACGAAGACTGGAGATTGAGCACTCTCTGCGTCGGGCCCCTTATGATGAACGCCTATCTTCTCTGGTCACCTGCGTCCGGTGAAGCCGCTCTGATCGACCCGGGCGACGAAGGGGACCGCCTGCTGCGTGCCGTAGACCACACGGGTTGCCGTCTTCGTTATTTACTGTGTACTCACGGACACTTCGATCACATTTCTGCTGCAGCGGATATTCAGGGGCAGTGGGACCTCCCCCTGCGCCATCACCCTGATGATGCCTTCCTGCTCGATACCCTGAGCGAGACTCGAGCCTCCTATGGCTTCCCTCCTGTCGCAACACCCTACCGCGACGATCTTGCTTCGGGCCCCCTGCCCTTCGCCGGCTCTCAACTCGATGTCGTCCACGTGCCAGGGCATTGCCCGGGACATGTCATGATCCTCGCAGGCAAACACGCTCTGGTCGGCGATGTGATCTTCCTGGAGTCCATCGGCCGCACCGATCTTCGAGGAGGCGATTTCGAGACACTCGCGGCGAGCATCAGGAATCATGTGTATTCCTTAAACGACGAAACCGTGCTCCATCCGGGGCACGGTCCCATCACATCGGTTGGTCACGAAAAGGCGGCGAACCCCTTCGTGCGTCAGTCCTGAGCCTGGAGATTCGCAGCGTTCAACTCTTCGAGCTTCTCGCCCTTTTTCTTTTCGAGAAGCTTGTGCTTCTTCAGGAAATCGTTCTTGATCCAGTCGCGATAGAGCGAAGCCCCGAGGCAGCCGGAATCGTATGAGAAGATACTGTTGAAGTGTGAGGGTGCTTCCTCGATCTTGATGTTGTTGGTGATCATGGTCTTGAAGATATCACCCTTGAACTGAGACTTCATCTCCTTCAGGACATCCTTCTGCAGATCGGTGCGGCCGTCCTTCATGGTCACCAGCACGCCGAGGGTCTGCAGCCAAATGTTCTGCCGTTCCTGGATCCGCTCGATAAGCTCC
>ERZ890953.11-NODE-11-length-115800-cov-8.284332_pt1 | contig 115800 bp, 82 predicted proteins | sample MGYA00521264_ERZ890953 | MGnify/ENA primary metagenome ERZ890953 (study PRJEB32303, sample SAMEA104408629) | aquatic metagenome | biome: Brackish water; feature: Chemocline; material: water | place: Baltic Sea | collected 2014-10-26T21:54:00 | depth 200 m ...
ACCTTGAGCATCACGTTGGCGCCCGGGGTGGAGGTGATCGGGTAGGAGGTCTTGCCCACCAGGGGGATGGCCAGGTAGCCGTAGCTACGGCTGGGATCCTGACGGTCGGCCACGGTGATGATGGCCACCTGGGGGTAGTTGACCTTGGGCGGTGTGAACAGCGCGGAGTACCGGCCGTTGCCCAGGTAGGTGAGGTTCGCGATCTCGCCCGAGGTGGGGGCGAGCACCAGCGCCACGTCGGAGACGTCGCCCAGGTCGCCGCCGGTGAGCTGGATGTTGACCGTGGACGAGGTGTCCTGGCCGAGCACGATCTGGGGCGGGTTGGCCGAGACGGTGAGCTGGTGGGACGCGGGGGCCAGCACGTTGAGCCCGTAGACCCTGGCGATGGGGGTCTTGTCGCGCTTCTTGCCCTTGATGGCCAGCTCGACGGTGCGAGCGGCGTCGACCTCGGGAGGGGTGAAGCTGAACTCGTAGACGCCGCCGCCGAGCTCACGCAACAGCGTGGCTGTGCCGCCGGTGGGCACGATCTTGGCGTTCAATCCCTCGAGGGGAGAGCCATCGGCCTCGAGCGCAATCAGCGAAAACTTCACGGGGGTTTTACCATCCCCGACGACCTGGTCGGCGGGGATGAGTTCCAGAAGACCACCCCCCTCGAAAACCGCCTGGCCGTAGGCGGGTGCGACAAGGGTGGCAGGCATGACTGCCCACGCGGCAAGCAGGGCGAGAGCGGTCAGCGAAAACCGCAGCCAACGTGCGAACAGGTACATCTTGGCGCCTCCTGGCATCTTCCCTCGAAGATCGAACCCGGTACAGTCCGGGGCCGTACGTACGGCGGAGTCCAGCGCAGGGACCCGCAGGGGTTACAATACTAACCCACCCGCCACCCCCCGTTGCGGCTGTGAGTCATCCCACGGAGCACAACTTCCACCGATGCACCTGGCCGACGAGATCGCAGCAGTTGGGCTGACCCCTGCCATGCGCAGGGTCTTCAACCGCGGCTTGAGCGCGGTGGCCTGTGCGGACGGCTCCATGGACGAGCCGGAGCGCCTGGCCATCGAGACCCTGCTGGGGGGCAAGCTGGGCGGCAACGCCCCACGCGAACCCCTCGAGTCCCTCTGGCCCCACGCCGAGCTCTTCGTGCGCGCCTGCATCCACGTCGCCCTCGTCGACGGCCACTACCGCGTCGAAGAAGCCCGCGCCGTCAGCCTCATCGCCCACCGCCTGGGCCTGAGCGCCCAGCGGCTGGCTGCCCTCGAGAAGCAGGTGTTCGACAAGCTCGAGGCCGCGTCCCAGCAGCGCAGGCGGGCTTGAGAGCCCGACCCACGCGACCATCACCTCCCCCCCCCTCCGGAACCCCCATGTCCACACCCGACAAGCCCAGCCCGGACCTGATGATCGCGGCCCTGGTCGACCCGCGCCACAAGCACATCTTCGACAAGGCCCTCGAGAAGGCCTCTGAACGAAGCGATGTGGGCGTCTACAACTTCCTGCACACCTGCCCGGCCTCCCACGGCGACCGCCTGGTGCTCGAGCTGGCCTTCGCATGCTGGCGCGGCTACGGCCCGGCCATCCAGATCGACCAGCTATGGGGCATGGAGCCCAAGGTCGCCGAGCGCGTGCTCGCGGGGCTGGCCTTGGTCATGGGCGGAGCCGACGCCCCCGCGCTGCTCGCCAAGGCCGCCGAGGGCTGCCAGGCCCTGCTGCCTCGAGAGCCCGAAGCCAAAGACTAGCTTTCAGTTCTCGATCCTGTGCAGCGCGGCCCGCAGGGCGCCCACATCGGGGTGCTGCTGGAGCGCGATGACGTAGAGCTCCCTCGCCGCCAGGGCTTCGTTGCGGCGCTCGTACAGGTCGCCAAGGGTGAGCGCCACCAGCGGATCGCCAGGCACCACCTGCCACGCCATGCGGCCGTAGCCGATGGCCTGTTGAGCATCGCCGACGCTGGCGTACAGCTGCATCAGGAAGACCAGCGCGCCGGGGTGACGGGCATCCTTGCCGTAGGCGTAGTGGGCAGCGTGGGCGGCCGCCTTCTTGTCGCCCGCGTCCGCGTAGAGGCGCGCGACCTCGAGCCAGAGGTCGGGGGCGTCATTCCCCCCGATGAGCAGCGAAGCGCGCATCGCCGCCGCCGCCTGAGGCTTGTGCCCAGCCTGCTCGTGGGCCGACGCCAGCGCGTGGCAGAAGGAGGCCGCCGCTTCGTTCTCGAAGCCCATGGTGTGGACCGCGTTGTCCTCGTCGTAGCTGTTGGCCTGCTCCCAGGACACCCGGTAGACATCGGTCTGCAGCGCGCTCTCGAGGAACTGGATGGCGCGGGCGAACTCGCCCCTGGCCAGGAACATCTGGCCCAGCAGGCCCTGGTTCTCCCCATCGTCGGGCCGCATGGCCACGGAGATGGTCATGGCCCGCAGCGCGCCCTCCTGGTCGCCCACCTGCTGGGCACGGCCCGCCTGCTCCGTCCACTGCTCGAGCACCTCGGCGCCGTGGCTCTGAAGCTCGCGCACGGTGTCCTTGCGCTGCGCTGCACGCTCTCCGAGCAAGAACACGGCCGCGACGTCACCCAACGCCGCCACGTCATCGGTCTGAGTGGCGAAGGCCCGCTCGGCCGCCTCGAGGGCGCGGGGCATCTCACCCGCGCGGGCGAACAGCCAGGCCAGGTAGGCGATGCGTGGTCCGGTGGGCTCGATCTCGACGACCTTCTTCATGGCCACCACGGCCTGGCGCGGCTGGCCGCGGACCAGGAACTCCCGAGCCGACAGCTCGAGGAAGTCGGGGTTGGCCGGCTGGGCCTCGAGGGCCACCTTGATCAGGGCGCGAGCCTCATCGACCTGCCCGGTGCGCACCAGGGCCTCGATGAGCAGAGCGGCGGCACCATCTTCCTCTTCGGCGAGGGCCCTGCGCGCCGGGGCCACCGCATCGTCGGGGTGACCGTCAGCCAGCAGCGCGCGAGCATACCCAAGCTGGAACGAGGACTTGGTGGGTCGCTTCTCGCAAGCCTTGCGGTAGCACCGCGCCGCGTGGGTCGTGCGGCCCTCAGTGAGAAAGGTCTCGCCCTGCTTGGCGAGCTTCTTGGCTCCACAGCCCCCGAGGACCAGCACCGCGACCAGTGCCAATGCCGCCCGCGAGACGTGGGCGCCCACCCTACACCCCCGAGCCGAGGACCCAGTACGGGGATCCGGCCAGCTGCTGCTGCACCGCCGCGATCTGGTGCGGTGGGAGCTCGAAGGTGGCGGGCTGGCCCGAGTTGGGATCGACCTGGGTAGCGAACCAGCGCGAGCCATCCCGAGAGCGATGCAGCACCAGACCACGGGGATCGTCGTAGACCATCACCAGATCGTCCTGGGCTTCTGCCTCGGGTTCTGGTTCTGGTTCGGGGGGCGCGGCGGAGGGAGGGGGCTCGGGCGCGGAGACCTCGAGGACCTCCTCGAGCTCCCAGCGCACCTCGAGCAGCTCGCTCCGAAGGGCGTGATCCACACGATCGCGCACCTTCCCTCCGGTCGGACCGGTGGCCAGCTCGATGAGCGCGGCCTTGGCCTGCTCGAGCTCGTCTTCACGAGAGGGATCGGGGGCACACTCGCGGATCGTTGCAACCAGTTCGTCGACGGCCTGCATGGCGCGGCACTCCAAGGCGATGCGGGGCCCGCGAAGGACCCCTGGGCGAGGGGAAGCTTATCACCTCCCCCGCCGCGACAAGCGGGCCGGCCCACTGCTTCCCGGCGGGATAGGCAGCTGCTCGACCCACGGAAGTGACGATGGCCTCGGATTTCCTCTCCCGCCTGAGCGACAGCGATCGCGCACGGCTCGAGCACATCGGCCGAACCATGGAGCTCGAACCGCGGCATCACCTGCTGGTGCGCGGCGAGAAGAGCGGTGATGTGTTTCGGGTCGAGCGCGGCCAGCTCGAGATCGTCGATCGACGCTCGCGGCCCGAGGTAGTCCTGGACCTCCTGGGTCCCGGCGAGCTCGTAGGCGAGATGGGCTTCATCGACGGCGCACCGCGCAGCGCCGACGCCTTCGCCAGCCCCGGCTGCGTGGTCACCCGCTGGCCCGTGGGCGAACTCCAGGTGCTGCTCGCCTCGGACTCGGCCTTCGCGGCCCGCTTCTGGCGAGCCATGGCCGAAGAGGTGGCCGACCGTGTGCGGGAGGTGACCTCCAACGCCGTCACCGGAGGGCTGCGAGGCGCCGGCGCAGGGGCCGTGTCCGACGGCAGCGCCACGATGATGGCGCGCTCCCTGCTCAGCGCGAGCCTGGGCGGCCTGGCCCTGGTGGACCAGCAGCTTCGCCGCGACCCCAGCGATGCCCGGGCGGCCAAGAGGGTCTCGGAGCTGCTCGACCTGCTCGCCGCCGATCTGATGCGACGCCAGCGGGTCGGCACCGATCCCGCCACCCTCGCCCGGGCGCTCCGCAAGCTCTCCCAGCAGGTCCACCCCTACCTGCTCCGCTCCACCACGGCAGAGCTCACCCTGAGCGCGCCAGACGGCTTCGCAGGTGGCCCCACGGTGCTGGCCCACGCCCTGGCGGGCGAGCCTCGGGGCGACGGCCCCCTGGGTCTGGAGGTCGACCGCTGGCTCCACGAGCAGCCACGCATCAAGGGCCTGCGAGCGCGCCACCTGAGAGCCAGCCAGCGCCTCGAGGAGCACCTCACCACCCACCTGGGCGATCTCAGGATCGTGCTCATCAACTGCGCTCAAGGCCCCCTGCTGCATCGCCTCTGGCAGCAGGTCTCCCGGCACAAGGGGGAGCTCTGGATTGTAGAGCCCACCCGCGCGGCGCTCACCGAGCTGGACACCAGGCTGCCTCGCGCTGGCGCCGCCATGCGCCTGCGCATGATCCAGGAGCCCCTGGGGACCCCGACCAAGGGCAGCTCACTTCGCAACCTCACCGAGGTCGACTTCATCGTGGCCGACGCCCTGCTGGACTACCTACCGGCGCGCATGGCCACCGGCACCGTCCGCGAGCTCGCGCAGCGCCTGGGGCCCCGAGGCAGGCTGTTGATCACCGCCCTGGCTCCCTCCGACGACGACGCGCTCTGGACCCACCTGCTGGAGTGGCCCATCATCCCCCGCAGCCCCGCCAGCCTCGAGGCCATCCTGCGCGCCGCCGGCTGCCTGGAGGTCGCCGTCTCCGCCAGCGGCGGCCCGGGCTTGTTGGCCGAAGGCGGAGCCGTGGACGCCCCCACCCCCCCCGCGCCACAGGCCTAGCTCGCGCTCCAGGCCCCAGCTCTCGCCCAGCGTGCAGGGTCCCCATGGAAGCTCGCAGGTGCTGGGCGGGTTTCGTCCATCCTCGGGACCGTAGCCCGGCTTTGGCCCGCTGCGGAGCGAGGAATCCCCCGCCCATGGCTTGCTCCGCAGGCGTCGGCGGCGTAGTGTCCTTTGCTGGCTAATCTGGCACCGGAGGAATGGAACATGTTGCCGTCCTGGATCAGACCCGTCCTGTTCTCAGCCGTCCTCGTGGGCGCGAGCGCCTGCGGTGGTACGCCTGAGGCCCCTGCCCCGGCTCCTGGGCCCGCCCCAGAGCCCGCCCCGGCTCCGCAGGCGGCCCCCAGCCTCGACCTGGCCACGCTCCAGGCCCAGGCCCAGAACATCGCCCTGACGCCCTCGCCCGCCGAGATGCAGGCGGCGCTGTCCAAGGCCCAGATCACCCAGTCCCTGGCCGAGCTCGTGCAGAAGCGCGAGGTCGACATGGACACCCCCAACAAGGACCGGGTGGCCGTGCGCACCGGCGTGCTGGTGGCCGACGTGGTGCTCACCATCAAGACCGCCCCCAAGGAAGATCTGGTGGCGCGCCTCCAGGGCATCCAGAAGGGCATGCAGCAGCTGGGCGGTGGTGCCGACATCGACAACACCATCACCGACCTGGTCAACCGGATCCAGAACGACGCGGTGTCCCGCGACGAGCTGGTCAAGGACATCGACGAGCTGGCCGGGGTCATCATCCCCGAGATCGAGTACGAGGCCGGCGAGAAGGTCGTCCCCCTCATCCAGGCCGGTTCCTGGCTCGAGGGCGCCAACCTGGTCTCCAGCGCCGTGATGGCCTCTGGCAAGTTCGACACCGCCGACGCGCTGCTCAAGCAGCCCGAGGTGGTCAAGTACTTCCGTCAGTACGTCAAGATCGAAGGCGAGAACGCCCCTGACGAGGTGGTCGCCAAGCTGGAGCAGACCCTGGGTCAGCTCGAGATGATCACCTCCGGCGAGACCCTCGGCGAAGAAGAAGTCAAGACCATCAACGAGCAGACCGACGCGGTCCTGGCGCTGCTGTAGTGGAGGCCCCCATGCGTACCCTCACCAGAGCCCTCACCGCTCTCCTGGCCCTGTCCATCGCCGGCGTCGCCATCGCCGACCAGGACGAAGCCGACACCTGCGTGCGCTCCAAGGTCTGGGAGGCCTACCCCGAAGGCTGGGCCGTCCGGACCATCACCAAGGCCAACCTCGGTGAGACCGAGCACCGCATCTACCTGCTGACCCTGTATGCCGGGAACGAGTACAAGTTCCTGGGCTGCGGCGACACCAGCCTGGTCGACGTCGACCTGGTGCTGTACGACGCCGACGGGCGCATGCTGGTCCAGGATCAGACCGAGGACCGGCAGCCCGTGGTGGAGTTCCGCCCCTCGTCCACCGACACCTTCTACCTGGCGGTCCACGCTGCCAAGCTCGTCGACGCTTCCGAGACGGGCAAGAAGGCTTCGGTCGCGACGGCCGTCACCTACCGCTAGTCCAGCGCACTCTCCCGGCCCGCCATGAGCTCCATCGGCACCGGGCAGAGTGGCAACGCGACGCCCCCACTCGCGGGGCGTCTGCGCGATCGGCTGCTCGGGATCCTCTCCAGCCGGGGGCTGTCCGCGTCGCCTGAGCTGGTGCGCCTGATCGTGGACTTCACCCACGCCCTGCTGCGCGCCGATCCACGCCTGGCTGGGCTGAGCGCCCAGCGCCTGGACAAGCTGGCCCAACGCCTGGGCGCTCGCACCAACCTGGCGCCCGCGGCCGTGGCCCAGATGGTGCGCATCGCCATGGCGCCCGAGTACCGCATGGCCCACGATCAGCGCGAGCTCGCGGCCTTCCGCGCCCGCTACGGCGACGAGGCCGCGGTCTCACTGGCCGAGCAGGACCAAGAAGCGGTGGACCTCCCTGGCTTCGCCCGGCGCCACGGCTCGGCGGACGCCCTGCTGCTGCTCGACGCCCTGGTGGAGCTGTACGCCGCAGACGGCGGCATCGCACCACAGGATCTCACCCGCCTCGAGACCGCCGCCGATTCCCTGGGCGTCGACGGCGTGCTCTTCGGCAGCCTGCTGCGCAAGCACGATCCTCGCCACGCCCAGGGCGAGCACCGCTTCGCCCTCGAGGGCGACGTGGTGACCATCGGGCGACGCTCCGACTGCTCGGTCCAGCTGATGGACCCCCAGGTGGCTCCCGTGCACGCTCGCCTGGTGCGCAGCACCGACGGCTGGCGGGTGGTCGACACCGGCAGCGGCCGCGCCACCGTGGTGGACGGCGAAGCGGTCGCGTCCGCGCCCCTGGCCCTGGGCCAGCGGCTGCGCATCGGCCCCTTCACCCTCTTCTTGGCCGAGCAGGGCGACACCCTGGTGGCCGAGTCCGACCGGGCGTTCTCCGCCCTGACCCTGCGCCACGTGCAGCGCACCATCGTGGCCAAGGGCAAGTCCAAGGATCTGCTGTCCGACGTGGGCTTCACGGCCTACTCCGGCGAGGTCATCGCGGTGGTCGGCCCCTCGGGCTCGGGCAAGACCACCCTGCTCAACGCCATCACCGGCATCGCGCCTCCCGACTCCGGCGACATCCTGCTGGACGGCGCGTCCTTCCACCGCCTGCTGGCCTACGACCGCAGCGCCGTGGGCATCGTGCCCCAGGACGATCTGGTCCACGCCGAGCTGACCGTCGAGGAGGCCCTGCGCTACGCCGGCAAGCTGCGCTTCCCTGCCGACGTGACCGACGCCGAGCTGGACGGGGCCGTCGACCGGGTCATCCGCACCCTGGACATCGAGGACATCCGCACCAGCCGCATCGGCGATGTACAGCGCCGCGGCATCTCCGGCGGCCAGCGCAAGCGGGTCAACCTGGGCCAGGAGCTGCTCACTCGCTCCACCCGCGTGCTCTTCCTGGACGAGCCCACCTCGGGGCTCGACCCCCGCTCGGCGCAGGACATCGTGCGGCTGGCCCGCCGCCTGGCCGACGAGGGGCGCATCGTCTTCCTGGTCACCCACGACCTCACCCCCGCGGTGATCCGCCAGATCGACCACCTGCTGGTGCTGCATCGCGGCGGGCACGTCATCTTCTTCGGCCCCCCCGACGAGGGCTGCGAGTTCTTCCAGGCGCCATCCCCGGACGCCCTGTTCCTGCGCCTGGACGACCACAGCCCCGAGCACTGGGCCCAGGCCTACCGGAAGTCCGCGGCCTGGCAGAAGTACGTCGCCACTCGCGAGTACTTGATCTCGAGCGGTGACATCACCCGCAGCGCCGACCAGGTCCAGCCGGTGCCGACCACCAAGCCCAGGCGCTCCCTGCTGGGCGATCTGTGGACCCAGACCAGCCGCTACGCCCGCACCAAGTGGCGCGACTCCCTGGGCGCCGCTGTGCTGATCCTGCAGCCGCCCATCCTGGCGCTGGTGATGCTGATCGTCTTCCCCCAGCCCACCGCGCCCTGCATCTTCATGCTGGCCCTGTCGTCCCTGTGGTTCGGCATGTCCTCGGCCGTGCGCGAGCTGATCAGCGATCGCGCCATCTGGCGCCGGGAGCGACGGGTTGGGGCCCGGCTGCTGCCCTACGTCGGCTCCAAGATCTGCATCCTGGGCGCGGTGGTCACGGTGCAGTGCACGGTGCTCACCACCATGCTCTTCTTCCCTCTTCACCTTGGCGAACACGGCTTCAGCCTGCCCCTGCTGGCCGCGGTCCAGGCTCTCACCGGCCTGTCCGGCATGGGCCTGGGCTTGTTGATCTCGGCCTCCTTCTCGTCCTCCGAAGCCGCCGTGGGCACCCTGCCCCTGATCATCGTCCCGCAGATCACCTTCTCCGCCATCATGGTGCCCATCCAGCGCATGGGCATGGTGGCCAAGGCCGCCACCTGGGTCACGCTGCAGCGCTATGCGCTGGACGCCTCCATCAAGGCCGGCGAGGCCCTCGAGGTCGCCTACAAGTACGACAAGACCCGCTGGGAAAAGCAGGTCATCACCGGCACCCTGTACGATCTGGGCCTCAAGCCGATGAACCCCGACGACATGGGCCTGAGCATCGGTACACTCATGGCGGCCCTGGCCGGGTTCGGCCTGCTGTTCATGTTCCTCGCGGCCGTGATCACGAAGCTCCGGGACAGGCAGGGGGCGTAGGGGACCGCCCGGCGCGGCGCCCGCTAATGCCGCACCTGCTCCAGGGCGGCCTCGAGGTCGAAGTCGCCATCTCGGAACTCGTTGTGGCAGCGGACGCAGACGCCCTCCACGAAGCAGGCGGGCTGCTGGGTGCGCAAGGACCACAGCGGGTGCGCCGCGGGTTCGGCGGCGTGGGCGGTGCTGGGGCCGTGGCACATCTCGCACCCCACGCTCTCGTCGGTCCGGAAGGACTCCACCCCGGTGGCCGGAGTGGCCGAGTCGCGGGGGGTGGCATGGCAGACCACGCAGCCCACATTCTCCGCGTCCTCGCCCTGCAGCTGGTCCATGGCGTGGGCGTGGGCGGTCTTGCGCCACTGACGAGCCTGGGGTTTGTGGCACCCGGCGCAGCCCTGGACCCCAGCGCTGGGCCCCGCCGCCATGGCGACCAGGGGACGCTCCACCTCGCCCATGGCGATGCCCGAGCGCCACGCCTGGGCCTGGGCATCCGAGGTGTAGGCCCCGGCGAAGTGATCGATGAGGGCCAGGCCCTGGGCGGCGTCGAAGGGCACGTGGTCGGCGGCGTGGCAGCCGACACAGCTGGCCGCGGGGTCGCCCCCGGCGCCGTCGTGGGGACCGCTGGCGCTGTGGCAGGCCTCGCAGCCCACCTCAGCCCAGGGCGAGCGGTGGTCGCCGGGCCGGAACCCCATCTGGACCGGATCCTGGCCGGCGGTGTAGGCCTGGACCGGGTGGGTCACGTGGCAGGCCAGGCAGGCGGGATCGTCCACTCCGCCCGCATCGACCATGTGGAAGTAGGAGACCGCATGCAGGCTCAGGGCGTGGGAGCGGGCCTCCTCGACATGGCAGGCGCCGCAGGCCACGCCGCCCAGCCACGCGCCCCGGGCGAACACCGGCGCGGCGTCGCCCAGCAGGCGCATCTCGAGCACCGCGTCGGCGCCGTGCACGTAGGGCATGTAGGCGTCGGTGACCGCCACGCTGGAGTCGTCGGGCGCGTCGGTGGGCTGCACCACCAGCACCGAGGGGGTGGAGCTGAGCCCGGTGGCGGCGGCGAAGGCGCGGTCCTGATCGTAAATCCAGGGGAAGGGTAGCTGCTGCTCGGTGGCGAAGCTCTCCACATCGCCGCGCTTCGAGTGGCCCGAGAAGACCGCCAGGACGTCGGTGTGCTCGGCCACGCGCCGGGACAGGTCCGCCAGCTCGGGCACGACGGCCACGCAGTGGGGGCAGGAAGGCGAGATGTAGACCAGCAGCGTGGGACGCTGGACTCGCTCGACGATGGCCTCCGGCAGCTCGATGGGCTGCGGGGGGTTGGCCAGGAGCAGGGAGGCCCCGTCGACGGCCGCCTGCCGCAGGTGCCAGCCGCGGGCATCGCGGGCGTCAGGCGACAGCTCCGGCTGGTCGGCCCCGAGCAGCAGTGGGAGAAGGAAGAAGGCGGGCAACAGGGCTGTGGGTCTCATGCCTTGAGCCTATCCGAGGTGTTACCCCCCGGCAGCCACCCCATGCAGCTCCGATCGGGAGAACCCATGACCGATGACCTCTCGGCCTGGCACGCCCGGGCACGCTCGTGCCGCGATGGCCTGCTGCCCCTCCACTTCCTCGTAGGTCGCTTCGAGGGCCACGGCGCCGACAGTGGCCAGCCCGTGCGGGCCGAGGCCACCGGCACGCTCGTGCTGGACGGCTCATGGCTCGAGCTGCGCGAGCGCCTGCTGGGCACCGAAGGGGAACTTCTGTACGAGGACTTCGTCCTGTACCGCTACGACCCGGCCGAGGAGGGTCTGCGGGTGCTGCACTTCATGGAGCGTGCCTGGCACAGCCAGTACCCGGTCCACCTGGCTCCAGACGGCGCGATCCACTGGACCACCGGTGTCGGCGGGCCCCGGGTCCACATCCAGGCATCCCCCACAGGCTGGGGCTCCCAGGTGACGCTGCCCGATGAGGACACCCCCACCGTGGTGCTGGAATACCAGCGGGTAGGCGCCGATGAGCCCGGTGTCTAGACTGTGCGCAGCCGTTCCCCCTGACCACGCCCCTGCGTGAGCCCATGACCGACCAGGCCGCCATCGCGGTAGGGCTGGCCACCGCCGCCCTACCGACTCCTCCAGCCACGCCCCCTCCTCGCCTCGAGCGGGTGGCGCTACCCGGCCTGGTGCGCGGCGTCACCATCGAGCTGTGGCAGCAGATCAACGCCGAGCCCCACGCGGCAGGCAGGATCCTCAGCCAGCGCCTGCGCCGGGATCGCAGCCTGGGCTCCAAGGGTCGGCGCACCGCCTCCGCCGTGATCTATGGCCTGATCCGCCACGGCGAAGTGCTGCGCCTGCTCGTGCGCTGCGCCGGCGGCGACCCGGCCGATCCGCTGCACCTGTACCTCACCTGGCTCGTGGTGGGCGACGGCCTCGACCCCGCGCTGGCGGCCGAGCAACTCCCGGGCGTGGACTTCGCCCTGCTCACCGACGCCCGGGCCATCGTGTCCGAGCAAGCTGTCGGCCTCGAGCCAGCTCAGGCCCTGGCCCTGGGTGGTTCCCTGCCCCTGTGGTTGGCCCAGACATGGTGGCAGGAGCTCGGCGCAGAGGCGGGCGAACTCATCGCCGCGTTCGCACAGCGGCCGCCCATGGCCACCCGCGCCAACAGCTCCCGCATCGACCGCGCCAGCCTGGCCGCGCGCCTGGCCCAAGAAGGCGTGGTCAGCACCCCGGGCCGCCTGGCCCCCCACTCCCTGGTCTTCGAAGACCGACGCAACATCCACATCCTGCCCAGCTTCCGAGAGGGGTTGTTCGAGGTCCAGGACGAGGGGTCCCAGCTCCTGGCCGAGCTGGCCCGACCCAGCCCTGGAGCCCACATCGTGGACTTCTGCGCTGGAGCCGGTGGCAAGGCCCTGGCCCTGGCCGACGCCGGCGCCCGCGTCCTGGCCCTGGACGTGCGCGAGGGCGCCCTGCGCATCGCCGAGCGCCGCATGGCCAGGGCCGGCCAGTCCATCCGGTACCAGCTCATGGAGGAGCACGGCCCGCCCCCCGTGGAGGCAGGCTGGGCCGACACGGTGCTGGTGGATGCGCCCTGCTCCTCGAGCGGCGTGCTGCGTCGCCATCCCGAGATGCGCTGGCGCCTCACCCCCGCCTGGGTCCAGGATCGCGCCGATCTCCAGCGCAGCATCCTGGCCCGCGCAGCCCCCCTGGTGCGCCCGGGGGCGCGCCTGGTCTACGGCACCTGCTCCCTGCTGCGCCAGGAAAACCAGGCCGTGCTCGCGGACTTCCTCGCGCAGCATCCCAGCTTCGAGGTGCAGGAACGGCTGGGCGACGACGGCGTGCTCTGGCCCCAGCGCACCGGCACCGACGGCTTCTTCGGCGTGGCCATGGTCAGGCGAGGCGCATAGCCCCAGCGCGCCCCGTCCGTCTGTAGCGCAGAGCACCAGCTTGCCGATGAGCAGCCTCTGCACTATGTTGTAGACGAACTGTTAGTCAAGCCTAACAAATGCCAACAGCGTCGAGCCCTCCTCCCCAAGCCAGCTCCTGCCCCCACGGCACGAAGCGGGGCGAGGACTCGGGTGGGAGGCGAGACGGTCGAGGGCCCCACGGCTCGGGCCTGCGCCACCGCCGAGCCGGCAACCCCGAAGGTGAGGGCCCCGATCTGGCCGCCCGCGAGGTGATGCTGCTGGGCAACCTCCAGGCCGGCAAGACCACCCTGTTCCATCGCCTCTGTGGGGAGCGCGCCTGGCACGGCACGGTGTCCGAGAGCTCGAAGGACTTCCGACGCGGCCGCCTGGTCCCGGTCCTCTCCAGCGGGCATCGCCTGTGGCACCGCCTGCTGCGCATCCCCGACGACCACCAGCAGGCACCCATGGTGCTGGTGGACACGCCAGGGGTGGCCAGCCTGCTGCACCCCCAGGGAGAGGCGGAGCTCTCGGTGCACCGGGCTCTGCTCGCGGCCCCGCCGGAGCTACTGCTGGTGGTGGCCGACGCCCGCAACCTGCGGCGCTCCCTGGCCCTGGTGCTGCAGGCTGCCCTGTACGATCGCCCCATGGTCCTGGCCCTGACCATGCAGGACCTGACGGGACGGGCCGCGCCCCTTGTGGACACCGCGGCCCTCGAGACCCTGCTGGGGATTCCGGTGGTGGCCACCGCCGCCCGGAGCGATGCCGGCATCCAGCCTCTGGTGTCGGCGCTGCAGCAAGCCAGGCGTGTGAGCCGCACTGTACGCCTGCCCCGACGCATCCGCACCGTGGTGACCGAGCTCGAGCGCAGCCTGGCAGGCCTGAGCGTCCCCCCCCGCGCCGCCGCGCAGCTGCTGCTGGCAGGCGACGAGTGGATCCGAGACGAGATGCGCCAGGCCATGGGGCCGGAGCACGCCCAGGGCGTGCTCCAGGCGGTCGCCGATCTCCAGCAGGACGTCCACCTGCCCCTGGCCTCTCTGCTCACCGACATCATCTACCGCGAGGCAGAGCGCATCGCTCAAGCGGTGAGCAACCAGCCCGCCGACACGCCCGCCCTGGCTCGGCGCCTGGGAGACCTGGCCCAGCACCCGGTGTGGGGGGTCCCCATCGCCCTGCTGGTGGTCGCCGCCATGTACCTCTGGGTAGGCGAGATCGGCGCCACGCGGGTGGTCGACGCCCTGAACGGTCGCTTCTTCCAGGGCATCCTGGTGCCCTGGTGCGAGCGCGCCCTGGCGCCGCTGCCCTGGCCCATCGTGGGCGAGGTGCTGCTGGACCCGGACTTCGGGCTGCTCACCACCGGCCTGTTCTTGGCCTTCGGCATCGTGCTGCCGGTCCTGTTCTTCTTCTACCTGGCCTTCGCGGTGCTCAACCAGAGCGGCTACCTGGCCCGGCTCACCATCCTGCTGGACCGGCTGCTGCGCCGGATCGGGCTCAACGGGAAGGGCGTCCTGCCCCTGGCCATGGGTTTCTCCTGCGTGACCATGGCGCTGATCACCACGCGCATGCTCGAGACCCGGCGGGAGCGCCTGATCGCGTCGTTCCTGCTCATGCTGGGCATCCCCTGCGCACCCCTGTTCGCGGTGATGATGGTGATCCTGGGGGAGATGCCGATCTCGGCGTCCATCTTCGTCTTCGGCACCCTGGGCCTGCAGTGGGTGGTCGCGGGCATCCTGGCCGACCGCATGATGGAAGGGCGCATCTCCGACTTCATCATGGAGATGCCTCCCCTGCGCATCCCCGACCCTTGGCGGGTGATCGTACACACCGTGCGGGAGACCTGGAGCTTCATGCGCGAGGCCGTGCCTTGGTTCCTGGCCGCCTCCATGGTGCTCTTCATCGCGGATCGGCTGGGAGGGCTGGTGCTGCTGGAGCAGCTCGCCCACCCCATGATTCACGGCCTGCTCGGGCTGCCGGACGAGGCGGTCCAGGTCTTCATCAAGACCATGATCCGCCGAGAGAACGGCGCCACCGAGCTGAGCCTGGTGCGCGCGGGCTTCACACCGCTGCAAGTCGTGATCACCATGCTCATCATGGTCGGCCTGACCCCCTGCGTGAACGCGGTGCTGGTGCTCGCAAAGGAACAGGGCGCCCTCCGCGCCGCCGTCATCATCGGCCTGGTCACCACCTGGACCGTCACCCTCGGCGCGATCCTGGTCCACACCTGCCTGTGGCTGGGCATCACCTTCACCTAGGAGCGAGCATGGACTCCGCCCACCGAGACCACCTGCTCAACGCCCTCTGGATCGCCGAGGAGCGTGGCGACGCCACCATCGAGGCCCTGCGCGCCTGCGCGCGCAAGCCCGTGGCGGACACCGACGTGCTGTACCTCGCCGACGAAGGGCTGGTGGAGGCCGAGGGCGCGAGCCTGCAGCTCACCGCCGCGGGCCTGGCCATGGCCCAGGCCCTGATCCGCCGCTACCGCCTGAGCGAGTCCCTGCTGCACATCGTCTACGGCATGGACGCCGAGCGGGCCTCGGCCCTGGGCTGTGAGCTAGAGCACGATCTGCGCCCGGAGATGACCGACGCCCTGTGCACCTTCCTGGGCCACCCCAGCCGCTGCCCCCACGACCACCCCATCCCGTCGGGCCCGTGCTGCTCTCTGCACCTGACCACCGTGGCCAGCCCCGTCATCCCTCTCACCGAGCTCGATCCCGGCGAGCGGGGCCGCGTGGTCTACCTGCACCCCCGCAACCACGAGCGCCTGCACCGGCTGAGCTCCCTGGGCATCAACCCCAACGTGGTGCTCACGGTCCACCAGCGCCTGCCCGCGTGGGTGGTGCGCTTCGAAGGCACCGAGCTGGCCTTCGACCGCGACGTGGCCGCCGACATCTACGTGGCCAGGGTCAACGGAGGCTGAGAGGCCCCATGGCGCCAGGTCCACGCCCTCGCCAAGGGACCGCGGGTTACCGGAACCAGGAAGCCTCTCCACCAGGAGCGACCCGCCGCGTGTCCGATCTTCTGCTGCGCGCCCTGTTCCTGTGCGCCGTCCTCACCCCCGCGACGGCGACGGCCGGCTATTCCCCCTGCCCCAGCACCGACTGGGGAGTGTCCACCCTCGCCCTCGAGGTCGAGCAGGCCTACATCGCCCGCTCGGAGCGGGACCTCCGCGAGGCCCTCGATGAGGTCAGCGACGCGGTCCGCTGCCTGGAAGAGTCCATCTCACCCGAGTCCGCCGCCGCGGTCCACCGGGCCTTCGCCCTGGCCGCGTTCTGGGATCTGGACGAAGCGGCTGCCGCCAGCGCGCTGCAGGCCGCCCTGATGGCGGAGCCCAGCTGGGAGCCTCCGGTCGAGCTGGCGCCCCCGGGCCGTGACCTGGCGATGGCCATCGAGCGGGCCCGGGCCGAGCGGCCGCCCAGCCGCACGAACTTGACGGCCCCGGTGGGCCTGGCGCTGCGGCTGGATGGCGCCCCGTCCTGGCGGAGGTGGAGTGGGCTCCCCGTCCTGGTGCAGATCATCGACGCCGAGGGGCACCCCATCCAGAGCGAGTACCTCGGCCCTGACGCCCCCCTCCCCGTCGGGTTGGACCCGGCCCCTGGCCGCGACGGGTCGCGCGCCCCGACCATGCGCGTGTCCGCGCCGTCCCGCGGCGCCCGCGTCCTGCTCGTGAGCGGCGCCGGCGTGCTGGGCGCTGGCGCGGTGGGGCTGGGCCTGAGCTCCGCCAGCATCCGCTCGGACTGGGCAGCGTCCGTGGAGCAGTGCGACGCCCGGATCGAAGGCTGCTCCCCCGCCACCGACCGGCTGAACGCGCGCGATCACCGCCTGGCCACGCGCCTGGGCATCGGCGCCGGTGTGGCCGCCGCGGGTGCCGCCGCGCTGGGCATCGGCGTCGTGCTGCGCTGGTAGGAGCCACCTTGCGCACCCCCTCCCTGCTGTCGTGCCTGCTGCTGACCGCCTGTCCTGGCCCCGTGGACACCGGCGTCGGGGGTGGGCCATTCCTGGGGGCCGATCCCTCGGTGCCCGCGGCCCCCGGCGAGGCCCGCGCGGGGGTGATCCGCGACGGCCCCGACGGCGAGGCGGCCCTGTTCGGCGGCATCAGCGCCGAGGGGCGCGCGGCCGACATCAAGCTCTACAACAGCCAGGTCCAGTTCATCATCCAGGGCCCGTACATGAGCCACGGCTACGTGCCCACCGGCGGCGGCATCATCGACGCCGATCTGGTGCGCCCCGACGATCAGCTGGGCCGCGATCTTGTGGAAGACGTCTACCTGGCCTTCTCCATGGCCAGGCTGTTCCATGCCGACTCGGTGGTCGTCATCGCCGACGGCAGCGACGGCGGCGACGCCATCGTGCAGGCCACCGGCACCGACGTGGACTGGGGCTGGTTCCAGGGCATGTTCGAGCGGGACGATCCCGTGGTCGAGGCCATGGGCCTGGTGATCACCACCACCTACACCCTGCCCCCCGACACCGACACCCTGACCATCACCACCCAGATCGACAACCCCGGCGACGAGGCGGTGACCATCTCCCCCCAAGAGGGCGCCTGGATGTCGGGCGAGGACCTGCTGCCCTGGACCTACGGCGGTGGCTACGGGGAGCAGGGCGCCAACGAGCGGGACTGGCTGGTGATGGCCGGACGCCAGGGCGAGCACACCCTGGCCCTGTGGCGGGACGAGGGCGCCTATGGCACCGGGGTCATCACCAGCCTGGCCGCCGAGTACGGCATGATCCTGGCGGAGCTGGGGACCGAAGACCTGGAGCCCTCGGGGAGCGCGACCTACGAGCGCCGGCTGACCCTCGACCCCGACCCCATGAGCGCACTGGCGGGCAAGCTCGAGCGGGCGGGAGCGAGCCAGGGCGAGGCCTGCGGCACCGTGACCGACCTGGACGGCCCCGTGGCGGGAGCGCGGGTGCACTTCGTCGGTGAAGACGGGGCCATGGGCTGGGCCCTCACCGATGGCGAAGGTGGCTTCTGCTCCACGCTGCCGGTCGGGCAGTCCACCGCCTACGTCGTAGGCCACGCCGAGCTGGAGCATGTGCAGCTGCCTGCTGGCCGGGGTCGCTTCGCCCCCTTCGCCGCCCCGAGCGTCAACGAGCCCGTGCTGGAGCTGTTCAGGGGCGAGCGCGACGCTCAGGCGGCCCCCTGGGCCATGGGCCGCCAGGCCGCCGACGGCCAGGACTTCGAGGTCTCCGAAGGCGCCACCACCACACTCGATCTCGCCATCGGCTTGCCGGGTCGCCTCGATCTCACCCTCGAGGACGACCAGGGAGCAGCGCTGCCCGGGGTCCTCGAGCTCCTCTGGAGCCAAGGCGCTCCGCCCGCGTCCGCCGTCCCCGAGCAGCTCCGTGACGCCCTGGGCATCCCCACCTCGTCCAGAGCCGGCTGGGCCTGGACCGCCGACGGCACCATCACGATGGACCTGCTCCCTGGCACCTATGACCTCGAAGCCACCCACGGCTGGCGCCACGAGCAGGCCGCCGTCGACGACGTCCAGGTCCTGCCAGGCGAGACCACCCAGCTCACCCTGGTCCTCGACAGGGTCCTCGAGCGCGAGGGCTGGCTGGCCATGGACGCGCACCTGCACGGCGCCCCCAGCTTCGACGGTGCCCTGCCCATGGCCGACCGCCTGGTGGCCTGCACCGCCACGGGGGTGGACATCGCTGTGCTCACCGACCACGACGTACATGTGGACTACGCCCCCCTGGCCGAGGCCATGGGCCTGTCGGAGCGCTTGCTGACCATCACCGGGGTGGAGGTGACCACCATGATGCGGGGCCACTTCAACCTGTGGCCCATCACGCCCAGCGCGCGCGAGGTCCCCAACGCCGGCGCCCTGCCCTGGTGGGATCTGCGGGTGAGCACGGACGAGCTGTTCGTGCAGATGCGCGAGGCTGTGGGCTTCGACGCCTTGCTGCAGGTCAACCATCCCCGCACCCCCGGCATGCTCACCTTCGCCGACTACGATCCGGTCAGCGGCGAGCCCGACGACCCCGACAAGTTCTCCTGGGACTTCGAAGCCTTCGAGCTGATCAACGGCGGCGTGACCGACCTCGAGCAAGTGCGCGAGGACTTCTTCGGCTTCCTGAACCACGGCGATGTGCGCACACCCCTGGGCGTCAGCGACAGCCACTACCGCTTCATCCCCTGCGGCATGGCCCGCACCGACGTCTACCTGGACGCGGACCGGCCCGACGAGGTGGACGCCCAGGCGGTGCAGGACGCCGTCCTGGCCGGGCATGTGGTGGCCGCCACGGGCACCACCCTGCGGGCCAGCGTGGGCGACGCCCTGCCCGGTGACACCATCACGGGCAGCGCGGTCACCCTGGATGTGCTGGTGCTCGCTCCATCCTGGATCGTGCCGGGCACCCTGCGTCTGGTGCGCAACGGTGAGATCGTCTTCGAGCAGGCGCTGCCCTCCGACAGCGACGACGGCGTGTACTTCGACGACGCCCTGGAGATCGAGGCCGACGCCGACGCCTGGTTCGTGGTGGAGGTGGTGGGCGACGAGCCCATGGGCGCCGCCTGGCGCAACCAGACGCCGTACGCCATGACCAACGCCTTCTTTGTGGATGTAGACGGCGACGGCTGGACGGCTCCGGGGCCCTGAGACGAAAGCCCGCTCCACGCGGACCGATAGGCAGAGGGCCATGGAGCCCGCTTGCCCCTTCCAAGCCTGACCCTCGCCTTTGGCGACCCTGAGCTGGAGGCCCGCTACCGCGGGCATGCCGCAAAAGAGCACGCCGGCACCGTGCGCGCGGCCATCGGCCTGGCCCTGCTGCTGTACCTCTGCTTCGGCCTGCTGGACGTCCTGCTCTGCCCCGAGCAAGCGAGCGCGCTGTGTGTGCTGCGCTACGCCCTGATCAGCCCCTGGCTCGTCGCCGCCCTGGTGTTCGCCTACGCCGCGCCTGCGCAGTTCGAGCGCCACCAACAGGCCACCCTGTTCGCGGTCTCGCTGATCGGCGGGCTGGGCATCGTGGCCATGACCGGCATCTGCGCGCCGCCCGCCTCGCACACCTACTACGCGGGTCTGATGCTGGTGCTCATCTTCATCCACACCCTGTCCCGCTTGCGCACCCTGGCCGCCGTCACCGTGGGCCTGCTGGTGGTGCTCGCCTACGAGCTCGTGGCCGTCGTCATCGCGCCCGTGCCCCTCGAGCTGCTGGTGTCGAACAACTTCTACCTCCTCTCCACCGCCCTGATGGGGATGCTGGCCAGCTACACCCTCGAACGCATGGACCGCAAGGCCTTCCTGGACATGCAGACCATCCAGGAGCTCAGCGTCCGGGATCACCTCACTGGCCTGTACAACCGCCGCCACCTTCATGAGCGCATCCAGGAGCTCATCGACCTGTTCCTGCGCTACCGGGTGCAGAGCTGCCTGGTGTTGCTGGATCTGGATGGCTTCAAGCTGGTCAACGACCGCCTGGGCCACCCCACCGGCGACAGGGTGCTGCGCGAGGTGTCGCGCGCCCTCCTGGCCTGCGCCCGGGCCACCGACCTGGTGTTCCGCTTCGGCGGCGACGAGTTCTGCCTGCTGCTGCCGAACACGGACCAACCCGCCGCGCTGGCCATGATGGCCCGGGTGCGGTCCAGCCTGGACAGCCTAAGCTTCGGCGAGGGGGACCTGAGCCTGGGGGTCGACTTGAGCGGAGGCTGCGTGGGCATCGACGCCCGATGTACCGACCCCAGGGCGGTGATCACGGCCGCCGACGAGCTGCTCCTCGAGGCCAAGCGCCAGGGCAAGGGGCGCGTGCTCACCCGAGCCTGAGCGAGCGGCACAGCTATGCAACTCCCCCGGGGATCCTGGGCGATTTTCTGTGTTCTGTCAGGCTCCCAGCCCCACCGCTGGACAGGGCCCCGCGTCGGACGCTAGGGGAGGCTTCACCACTGGCCGGGACGGCTCCTCGGCTCCAGGAACTCCTCCATGCCCCAGCCCCCGAGCTTCGTGCTCAACGACCAGCGCCGCGATCTGATCCCGGATCAGACCGTCCACGACCTCCTCGAGGAGCTGGATCCGGCCATGCCCATCGCGGTGGTCAAGATCGGCGGCGACCACGTGGCCAGGCGCACCTGGAAGCAGCGCACCATCCAGCCCGGCGACGAAGTCCGCATCGTCTACATCATCGCGGGCGGCTAGCCCTTCTCCCCTTCCCATCGCAACCTCAGCACAAGAGAGATCCCCATGCTCCTCGGCGAACACAGCTACACGCTCGGAGAGATCGAGCACGGCTACACCAACCGCACCCTGCACATCGACATCGGCGCCCGGGCTGTGACCGAGAAGCCGGTCACCCAGCCGATGAAGGACACCTTCATCGGCGGCAAGGGCTTCGACCTGTGGCTGATGTGGAACAGCATCCCCGCCAAGTGCGCCTGGGACGACGCCCGCAACGAGGTGGTCATCGCCTCGGGCCCCATGGGCGGCACCCCGATCTACCCGGGCTCCGGCAAGAGCATCGTCACCTCCATCTCCCCCACCACCGGCTCGGTGATCGACTCGAACGTCGGCGGCCACTTCGGCCCCTTCCTCAAGTTCTCCGGCTTCGACGCCCTCGAGCTCCAGGGCAAGTCCGACGTGCCCCTGCTCATCCTCATCGACGGCGACGAGGGCAAGATCAGCTTCTTCGACGGCTCCGACCTGCCGGCCGACGCCTACACCATGGCCGAGCAGCTGCACCACCGCTTCGCCCCCGAGCGCCTGCAGAGCGTCTCGGTGGTCAACGCTGGCCCCGGCGCCAAGCACAGCCTGATGGGCTGCCTGAACTTCAGCTTCTGGGACCGCGGCCGCAAGGCCATGCGCTACAAGCAGGCCGGGCGCGGCGGCATCGGCACCGTCTTCGAGGACAAGAACATCCGCGCTGTGGTGGCCAAGTTCTCGAAGCCCCCCCGCCTCGAGCTGAACAACCCCGCCGACATCGAGCAGGTCAAGAACGCGGGCAAGTCCCACTCCGGTGAGATCAAAGACCTCGACGGCAAGCAGAACGAGATGAACCGCCTGGGCACCACCCACCTGGTGCCCATCATGGTCGACTACGACCTGCTGCCCTGCAACAACTTCCGCTACGGCAACGATCCCCGCGCCGAGGGGCTGGGCCCCGAGGTCTACCGCAAGAAGTTCCACAAGGGCTTCGACGGCTGCTGGATCGGCTGCACCATGGCCTGCGCCCACTGCGTGCAGAACTTCGTGCTCAAGTCCGGCCCCATGAAGGGCCAGGCGGTGTGGGTCGACGGCCCCGAGTACGAGACCATCGCCGGCTGCGGCTCCAACAACGGCATCTACGACCCCGACCACGTGCTCGAGGCCAACTTCTACTGCGACGCCTACGGCGTGGACACCATCAGCTACGGCACCGGCATGGCCTTCGCCATGGAGTGCTTCGAGGCCGGCCAGATCACGGTGGAGCACACCGGCGGTCTCGAGCTGAACTTCGGCAACTCCGACGCCGCCCTCGAGGTGCTGCACCAGCTGGCCCGCGGCGAAGGCTTCGGCGCCATCTTCGGCCAGGGCATCCGCAAGATGAAGGCCCACTTCGCCGACAACTGGGGCGCGGACCGCGCGTTCCTGGACGACATCGGCATGGAGTCCAAGGGCCTCGAGTACAGCGAGTACATGACCAAGGAGTCCCTGGCCCAGCAGGGCGGCTACGGCCTGGCCCTCAAGGGCCCCCAGCACGACGAGGCTTGGCTCATCTTCCTGGACATGGTCCACAACTTCATGCCCACCTTCGAGCAGAAGGCCGAGGCCCTGCACTGGTTCCCCATGTGGCGCACCTGGTTCGGGCTGAACGGCCTGTGCAAGCTGCCCTGGAACGACGTGGTGCCCCCCGACAACAAGACCAACTTCAACTACAACGACCTGCGCTGGATGGCCATCGAAGGCGAGCGCTACGCCAAGGCCGACCCCAACTGGAACGACCCGGCCAAGGTCAACAAGCACCTGTCCTGGTACGCCGAGTACTTCAGCGGCACCACGGGCCGGCAGTCCAGCCCCAAGGATCTGATCGCCATGAGCGAGAAGGTCTACAACTTCCAGCGCATCTTCAACCTGCGCCAGGGCTACGGCCTCCGCGAGCACGACGCCATCCCCTACCGCTCGGTGGGCCCGGTCACGGCGTGGGAGTACGAGTCCCGCGCCGAGCGCTACGACGGCCAGCTGGTCGAGACCTGGGGGCTGGACCCCGCGGGCAAGACCACCGAGGAGAAGATGGCCATGCTGCGCATCGTGCGCGAGGACGCCTACGAAGGCCTCAAGGACGCTGTCTACGCCCGCCGCGGCTGGACGAATGATGGCGTGCCCACGGTGGCCAAGGTCCAGGAGCTGGGCATCGACTTCCCCGAGGTGCTAGAGCTGATCGGTCCCCACCAGGAGTAGCTCTCCACCTTGGCAGCCCGTTTCGGCTGGAACCCAGGCAACGCCCGCCCGCCCAAGGCTCCCTTGGACTGGCGGGCGAAGCTGCTCGGGCTGCTGACCGGGGTGGCCGGCGGCGGGCTGTCGCTCTACGCGCTGACTTCGGCCTGGGTCTGCGACGACGCCTGGTTCAGCCTGCGCTCGGCCTGGAACCTGGCCCACGGCTACGGGCTGGTGTTCAACCCAGGCGAACGGGTCCAGGCCTTCACCTCACCCCTGTGGACCCTGCTGGCGGCCCTGCCCATGGCCGCGGGGCTGCCCGGCTTCGTCGCGGCCCTGCTGCTGTCGGGGCTCTGCACCCTGGGGTTGGTGGCGCTGCTCACGCGACGTGGCGGCGCTGGCCCCGGTGCGGCCGCGCTGGCCCTGGTGATCCTGTTCTCCTCCAAGGCCTTCGTGGACTACTGCTCGTCGGGCCTCGAGAACCCTCTCATCCATCTGCTGTACCTGGGCTTCCTTGTGCGCTGGGCCCGGGATCCGCACCTGCACCCCCGCGCCCTGGGCCTGCTCACCGCCCTGCTGCTGCTCACCCGGCTGGACCTGGCCCTGCTGGTGCTGCCTCACCTGGCGGCGCTCCTGATCGGGCGGCACGGCCTACGCCGGCTCCCCGGTCTGCTGCTCGGGCTGCTGCCGCTGCTGGGGTGGGAGCTGTTCTCCCTGGCCTACTATGGCTCCCTGGTGCCCTGCACGGCCATCGCCAAGCTCGGCGATGCGGGGCTGTCGCGGGGCTTCCTGCTCGAGCGGGGCCTGGCCTACCTCCACGAAGGCCTGGCCTGGGATCCGGTGACCCTGCCCGTCATCGCCCTGGGCCTGGCGCTGGCCGCGCTGGGTCCCCGCCGCACCACCCTGCCCACCGCCGCCGGCGTGCTGCTCTACGTCGGCTACATCGTGTGGATCGGGGGCGACTTCATGGCCGGACGCTTCCTGGCGGCGCCGCTGCTGGGGGCCGTGTTCGTGATCGCCCAGCAGCCCCGGCTCGAGCGCCTGGCGTGGCTGCTGCCTCCCTACGCCCTCGCCATCGCGGTCGCCTACCTGGCGCCGCGCTCTCCCATGAACGCGCTCACCTATGACGACTTCGACCCCTCCGCCCCGACCTACACGGCCCGCCAGGTGGCGGACGAGCGCTTGGTCTACCACGAGCGCGGCGGCATCATCCCGGGCCTCCGCCGCATCCTCCAGGAAGGAGAGGGCGTCGACGGTCCCCACGAGCTCATCGTCTTCGAGGAGGTCGCGGGCTGGAACGCCTACATCGCGGGGCCCGGCTGCCACGTGGTGAACCCCTACGGCCTGAGCGACGCCTTCATCGCGCGCCTGCCCGCCGAGCCCCCCGGCCAGGAGCGAGCGGGCCACGTCACACGCAGCATCCCTCCCGGCTACCTCGACAGCCTGCGCGACGGCGTCAACCAGCTCGACGACCCCGGCCAGCGCGCCCTCCTCGACGATCTGTGGCAGGCCACCCGCGCCCCGCTCCTGGCGCCGGGACGCGCAGGCGCCATCCTGCGCCTCCACCGCCGCTGAACGGGCGACCGCACGGCGCGGGCCGTGGTATCGTCGAGGCATGCGCCGCCACCCACCCGCGCCCTACAGCTTCGCTGGTTCTCCCTCCGTCCTGGTCCGGTACGCCTGGCTGGCTTGCCTGGCCCTGGCCACGGCCTGCGGCGACAAGGTCGACGACACCGCCCACCCGGATCTGGACGGCGACGGCTGGAGCGTCATGCGGGGCGACTGCGACGACCAAGACCCCACGGTCAACCCGGACGCCCCCGAGCTTTGCGACGACCAGGACCGGGACGAGAACTGCAACGAGCTGGCCGACGACGACGACCCCGAGGTGCTCGCCGCCAGCCAGGCCCTGTGGTTCCCCGACGGTGACGGGGACGGCTACGCGGCCGACGACGCCAGCGGCTCTCTGCGCTGCGAGCCCACGGCCACCCTGGTCACCCAGGACCAGGGCGACTGCGACGACGACGATCCCGCCATCCACCCCGACGCCCAGGAGGTCTGTGACGACCAGGGCCTCGACGAGGACTGCGACGGCCTGGTGGACGACGGAGACGACAGCCTGGACCCCGACAGCACCACTGCCTGGTACCCGGACGCCGACGGCGATGGCTTCGGCGATCCCGATCTGCCCACGTCGGCCTGTGCACAACCCAGCGGCCACCTGGCCGACGGCACGGACTGTGACGACGCCGACCCGGCCATCCACCCCGACGCCCAGGAGGTCTGCGACCCCGACGACGTAGACGAGGACTGCGACACCTGGCCGGACGACATCGACCCCTCCACCGACCGATCCACCCGGACCGCCTGGTACGCCGACGCCGACCGCGACGGCTACGGCGATCCCGACAGCGTCACCGAGGCCTGTGACCAGCCCGACTGGCACGTGGCCCCGGCAGATCTGACGGACTGCGACGACACCCGCGCGGACGTGAACCCCGACGCCCAGGAGGTCTGCGACCCCGACGACGTGGACGAGGACTGCGACGGGCTGGTGGACGACGACGACGACAGCGTCGATCCCAGCGGCATGTCCACCTGGTATGCCGACGCCGACGCCGACGGATACGGCGACGCCGACGACAGCGCCGACCGCTGCGACGCAGGGCCGGATGGGGTGACGGACGCCACCGACTGCGACGACGCCGATGGCGCCGTCAACCCCGCCGCCACCGAGCTGTGCGACGGCATCGACAACGACTGCGACGGCGACACCGACGAGGACGACGCCAGCGACGCCACCTGGTGGCAGATGGACGGCGACGGCGACGGCTACGGCGATCCCGGCACCGGCGCCCCCAGCTGCGTCCAGCCCACCGGCCAGGTGGCCGACGCCACCGACTGCGACGACGACGATGGCGCCATCAACCCCGCCGCCACCGAGCTGTGCGACGGCGTCGACAACGACTGCGATGGGCTGGTGGACGACGACGACAGCGCGCTGGGCGACCCCAGCACCTGGTACGAGGACGCGGACAGCGACGGCTACGGCGCGGCCTCCACGGCCACGGACGCCTGCCTCCAGCCCAGCGGAAGCGTCGCGCAGGCGGGCGACTGCGACGACGCCAGCGCCACCGTCAACCCCGACGCCACCGAGCTGTGCGACGGCCTCGACAACGACTGCGACGGTGACGCCGACGAGGACGACGCCGCGGACGCGGCCACCTGGTACGCCGACGCCGACGGTGACGGCGCCGCCGATCCCAGCGCCAGCGCCCTGGCCTGCTCCCAGCCCAGCGGCTTCGTCGCCACGAGCGCCGACATCGACTGCGACGACGCCGACGCAGCTCAACACCCCGGTGCCGACGAGCTGTGCAACGGCGAGGACGACGACTGCGACGGCGCCACCGACGAGGACGAAGCCATCGACGTTCACACCTGGTACGCCGACGTGGACGGCGACGGCCACGGCGACGCCGCCAGCACCGACATCGACTGCGACCAGCCCACGGGCTTCGTGGAGCCGGGCGCGCCAGGCGACGAGGACTGCGACGACACCGACGCGAGCCAGCACCCGGGCGCCGACGAGCGCTGCAACGGCGAGGACGACGACTGCGACGGCTCCATCGACGAGGACAGCGCGGTGGATGTGCTCACCTGGTACGCCGACGTGGACGGCGACGGCTTCGGCACCCCCTCCATCACGGACACCGACTGCGACCAGCCCACGGGCTTCGTGGGCAACCGCACCGACTGCGACGACACCGACGGCGCGCAGCACCCGGGTGCCGACGAGCTGTGCAACGGCGAGGACGACGACTGCAACGGCGACATCGACGAAGACAGCGCCGTGGACGTGCTCACCTGGTACGCCGACGCCGACGCCGACGGCTACGGCGACCCCGCCGTGGTGGACTACGACTGCACGCAGCCCTCGGAGTTCGTCCCGAACCTGGACGACTGCGACGACAGCGACAGCGCACAGCACCCGGGAGCCGACGAGCGCTGCAACGGCGAGGACGACGACTGCGACGGCTCCACCGACGAGGACAGCGCGGTGGATGTGCTCACCTGGTACGCCGACGTGGACGGCGACGGCTACGGTGACGCCGCCAGCCCCGATCTGGACTGCGACCAGCCCTCGGGCTTCACCGCTGACAGCGGCGACTGCGACGACACCGACGCCGCCCAGCACCCCGGCGCAGACGAGCGCTGCAACGGCGAGGACGACGACTGCGACGGCGCCGCCGACGAGGACAGCGCGGTGGACGTGCTCACCTGGTACGCCGATGCCGACGCTGACGGCTACGGCGACGCCGCGGTGGTGGACATCGACTGCGTCCAGCCCACAGGCTTCACCGCCGACAGCAGCGACTGTGACGACAGCCGCAGCGACGTCAGCCCCGCGGGGCTCGAGATCTGCGATGCGCTGAATGCGGATGAAGACTGCGACGGCCTCGCCGACGACGCCGATCCCGGAGTGGACCCCACCACGCGGACCACCTGGTACCAGGATCTGGACGGCGACGGCGTCGGCTCTTCGGCCTACGGCAGCGAGGGGCCCCTCTGTGACCACAGCGCGGGGTACTCGCCCGATGACGGCGACTGCGACGAGACCAGCACCACCATCCACGCGCTGCACGACGAGATCTGCGACGACATCGACAACGACTGCGACGCGGGCACCACCGACCTGGGCGTGATCTCGGTGGGCTCGAGCGCCTTCACCAGCCTGGCGGCGGCGGTCACCGCCGCCCCGGCGGGTGGCGTGGTGATGATCTGCGACGGGATCCACAGCGCCAACGTGACCACGTCCGTTCCCATCACCCTGCGCTCGCTGCACGGTGCGGCCAGCACAATCCTGGACGGCGGCGGCACCGGGCCCGTGATCACCATGGGTGACGACCTGACGGTCGAAGGCCTGGTCCTCACCGGGGGCGCCGGGGTCACCGGCGGGGCCATCGACGGCTCCGTGGGCGGAGGCGCCAGCCTGGTGATCGACGCCTGCGTGTTCGAGGGCAACGAGGCCGACAGCGGCGGGGCCATCTACGCCTACGAGCTGGACATGACCATCGCGAACAGCGAGCTGTTCGACAACACAGCCACCAGCCGCGGCGGCGCCCTCACCATCGCTCAGGGCACGGATCTGGACCTGGGCACCATGGAGCTGCACGGCAACGAAGCCAGCTACGGCGGGGCGGCCTACCTCGAGGATCAGCTGGTCAGCGGCGGCGCCTACTTCGAGAACCACGCGGACTACGGCGGCGGGGTCTTCCTGATGGGCGCCACCTTGCAGGGTGCCGAGATCTACGAGAACCTCGCCTCCAACTCCGGCGGTGGGGCCGCCCTGGACGGTGGGGCCGCCCTGCTGGGGGCCACGGTCCAGCTCAACCTGGCCCAGTCCGGGGGCGGGGTCATCCTGCAAGGCGACGACTGCCGCCTGGGCGGCCACCCCGACAGCGGCGCGGCGACCACCATCACCCTCAACGAAGCCACGGTCTACGGTGGCGGCCTTGCGGGCTTCTCCATCACAGACACCCTGTTGGAGGACACCGGCATCTCGGACAACCTGGCCTACTACGGGGGCGGGATCTACCTGCAAGGGGGCGGCGTCCTGACGGCCACGGATCTCGAGATCTCCAGCAACGTGGCGTCCAACACAGGGGGTGGAATCTACCTGCTGGACGCCACCCGGCTGGACATCGCCGAGCTGGTGCTCACGGACAACTGGGCGGGATCGTCGGGGGGTGGGGGTCTGCTGGACAGCTGCAGCGGTGCCTTCACCGTCGCGGGCGCCACCATCACCGACAACCACGCCGGCTCACTGGGAGGCGGCCTGTACATGGTGGATGTGGCCGTGGCGGACATCACGGGGATGACCCTCGAGCGCAACGAGGGCATGGGCAGGCAGGGGGGCGGCTTCTACCTGGACAGCGGAGTCCTGCTGAACGTCGCGGGCAGCTTCGGCAGCGGCCCGGACGCCAACACCCCCGACGACATCGGCCTCACCGGGCGCAGCTTCACCTTCACCACCTGGGCCGAGTGCGACTCGGACCGCCTCAGCTGCAGCGGAGGCTAGCCCGTCCCCCGACCCATGGTATCGTGCGGTCCATGCGCTGGTGGCGACTCACATTCCTGCTGTCATCGTTCGCGCTGGCCCGGCCGGCGTGGGCGGCGCCCCGCGATGCCGTGGCGCGCCTGAGCGGCTGCGGCTCGCCGGCCATCGCCAGCTTCGTCACCTCCTGGAGCGACGCCAGCCTGCTGGCCGTCACCACCTACGAGGCCGTGACCGGACGCGATGGCGAGCCCTGCCCCAACCCCGTGCTGGTGCTGCCCGGCGGGCGCGGACGGCTGCTGGCCAAGGTGGGTACGCGGCGCCCTGCCGACGATCTGGCCGTGCTCGAGCTGCTGCCGGGCCAGCAGCCTCCCGCGGGCATCGAGACCCTGGTGGTAGCCGACCGCGGCAGCTTCGACGCCGCCCTGCAGGGGAACCGGGCCGTGATGGTCCACACGGACATCGACGACTCCGGCGCCGTGCATGCCCGCATCGCTCGCCTGGCCGGAGCCGACGGCTCAGGCTTCTCCATCGACTGGCTGCACGCCCTGACCTGGCCCTGGCTGCCCGGGGCGCCCGTGGTGGGCGACGACGGCGTGCTGCTGGGAATCCTGGGCGCGCCCAGCGATCAGGACGCGCCGCCGCGGGGCACCGGCGGGTCGATCCACGCCTTCTTGAACCTGCACCACGATCTGCGCAGGCCGACTCCGTCGCGCCGCTACGGCATCTGGCTGGCCCGCCAGCGGGGGGACGACGACCTCGAGGAGTACTGGCGCCTGGCCAAGGCCGTACGCCGGGAGCTGAACCGGGCGGGCCTCGATCCCCGCCTGTGGGAGATCCGCGATCTGGGCCTGGCCCTGGACGCCCCCCAGGCCGAGGTGGAGCGACAGGCTCAGCTGCTGGGCGGCTCGGTCAACGCGAGCCTGGTGGTGGCCTCCACCTGGGACCAGGGCGCAGACAAGGTGCGCCGGCACCGGGCCATGCTGGTGCGGCTGGCCCGGGAGCCCGCCATCGGTGAGCGCCCCGACGACGCCGAGCCCACAGGGATCGGGCGGAGGCGGGAGCTGCTGGTCTTGCCCACGGAGGCCACGAGCAGCCCGCGCATGCTGGCCCAGGCGGTGGTGGCCATGGCGGCCGCCGACATCGTCCAGCTCCACCCACAGGTCCAGAACAAGCCCCAGCACAGCCTCGAGCGGGCCCGGGCCGACCTGCTACGGCTGCGCAACGAACACGAGCGGTGGCGGGCGGGCATGAGCCGCTCGAGCGCCGTCGCCGGCCTCTGGGCTCGCGAGGGCAGCGCCACCATCGCCCGCCTGGACGCCGATCTGCTGCTGGCCCTGCAGGCCCGGGTGGGCAGCGAGTCCCTGGGGCCCGGCGACACCCCCTACGCCGCCGCCGACCGCGCCTACCTGCGGGCGCTCGAGGCCCTGCCCCGGGACGAACGCCCCTGTGCCTGGCTCGAGGTCCAGCGCCTCAGGCTGGATGCTTGGCTGGCCCTGCCCGAGGCCCAGCGTCCCCAGGCGCAGCTCGAGACTCTGCTGGATGACACGGGCCAGGCCCTCCTGGCCATCCCCCGAGATGCCTGCCCGGTGGACCGCGCCATGCTCCAGCGGCAGCGCGGACGCCTGCTCACCCTGCGGAGCTCGCCAGACCCCGAGGCCGATCTCCGCGAGGCCATCGCGGCCTACGAGGAGGCCCTGGGGATCTTCTCCCTGGTGGCCTACCCCCAGGCCTGGGCCCGCACCCAGCTGGACCTGGGGCTGGCGTGGCAGGGGCTGCCCAACCCGGATCAGGCCGGCGTGCTCGAGGCCGCCATCGGCGCCCACCGCAGCGCCCTGTCCATGCTCGAGCCCGAGCTGTTCCCCCAGGCATGGGCCCTGGGCCAGTCCCGCCTGGGGGACGCCCTGGCCGACAATCCAGTGGGCGACGCCTTCGAAAATCGACGTCGAGCCCTGGAAGCCTACGAGCAGGCCCTCACCGTGTTCGATCCGCTGGGCGAGCCCGTGCTCTGGGCCCGCACCCGCAACGGCATGGGCGCCGCGCTGCAGGGGCTGCCCTGGCAGGAGCCCCCGGACCACATCCACCAAGCCCTCGCGGCCCACCAGGACGCGCTGTCGGTCTTCACGCGCCAGGACCACCCCGTCGACTGGGCGCTGACCCACGCCTGGCTGGGAAACGCGGTGCGGCAGCTGCCCGGCGACCAGGCCGAGGCACGCTTCCAGGGCGCCCTGCTGGGCCTGCAGCGCTCCCTCGAGGTGCTAGAGGAGCAAGGGCGCCAGCGGGACTGGGCGGCCACATGGATCAAGCTCGGCGACGCCTGGCGCGCCAGCCCCCTGGGGGACCGCGGCGCCAACCTCGACCAGGCCATCCAGGCCTACGAGCGAGCCCTGACCGTCTACACCCGCGACGGCGACCCCGAGCACTGGGCCCAGACCTGGCAGCGCCTGGGTCAGGCCCTGCGCGAGCAGCGCTCCGGCGACCGTGCCGAGAACCTGGCACGCTCGGTGGAGGCATTCCAGTTTGCGCTGCAGGTGCAGAGCGCCACCGGCAACCCCATCGCCTGGGAGCAATGCCAGGGGGATCTGTTCGTGGCCCAGGCCTGGCAGTACGCCCTCGAGGCCGACAACGCCGGGCCCGGGGGCGTCGAGGCTCTGCAAGCCCAAGGCGAGGCCGCGCTGCAGGAGGCCCTGGTGCGCCAGGCGCGACGCCTGCCTTGGTCGGGGGCGGACCTGTTCCTCGAGGCCTCGGAGCACTTCGCCCAAGCCCTCGCCCTCGAGCCCGATCGGATCGACCTCCTGGACGGACACGGCCTAGCCCTGTGGTACCAGGGCCGCTACGCAGAGGCGGCCAGCGCCCAGGCCCTCCTGGTGCAGCAGCGCCCTGACGACCACCAGGCCCAGCGCAGCCTCGAGCTCTTCCAGCTCCGGGCCCAGATCGCAGCAAACGAAGACGACGTCAGCGCCTGGTCTCGCCTGGGGGCCCACTACCAGGAAGACGGCGACAAGGCCGGGGCCATGGAAGCCTGGAGCCGGGTGCTCACACTGGCGCCAGGCCACGCCGAAGCCCTAGAGCAGGTGGTGACCACCGCCCTGACCACGGGCCAACAGGCCCAGGCCATGCGGGCCGTGGAGCTGGCCCTGGAGCACGCTCCCGACGACCCCCGCGTGCTGGGGATGGTGGTGCTGGTCGACACCCAGACCCGCAGAGATCTGGGCCGGGCCATGGAGCTGGCCCAGCGCCGTGTCGCCCTCGCGCCCGACAGCCCGGACGCGAAGCTGGACCTCGGCCTGCTGCTGCTGCTTCATGGCCAGGCCCAGCAGGCCGCGGTGCTGCTGGATGCCCTGTACGCCACCAAGGGGCTCGAGCCGGCTCGAGCCAGCGGGCTGCAGCTGCTGCGCCTGGCCGCGGGCGAGCCCGTCGCGTTCGTGGCTCCGGATCTCCTGGCCGCGTACGAGGCCCTGCCTGCCGGCGCCACGCTCACGGTACCCTGGAACCTGCTGACCGCCCACGTGGACGCCAGCATGGACACCACCCAGGCCGACGCCGTGCTGGCCGTCTTCCACATCCTCACCCAGCCCCGAGACGAGGCCGGACTCCAGCGGCTGCAGCTGCTGCTCGCCCGCTGATCCACCAAGCACCCAAGGAGATCCCATGTCCGACTCCATCAGACGCCACGACGCGCGCGCGGTCGCCAGCATGCGGGCTGCTCACCAGGGCATCAGCGACAACATCCAGTCCCTCGCCGAGGTGCGCCAGGAGCTGGAGATGCTGCGACGGGTGGTGCGCACCATGGTCTACGCACAGGTGAGCGGCGAGGCCTTGGCCCTGCATGAGGACCCCGTCAGCACCTGGCTGGGCCTGCCCGTCGGGGCCACCCCCGAGCAGGCCATGGAGCGCCTGCTGCGCACCCAGGCCAAGGTGGTGGGCACCTCGGCCTGCCCCAGCTGCGGCGCCCAGATCCAGGACCTCGAGGGCATCGCCAACGAGCAGTGCCAGTGGTGCGGAGCCCGCCTCGAGCAGGAAGGATAGACTCGTCTCGAATAGGTCCCCACACCCGACCGTCCCAGCGCCGACCTCGCACCCCCGCCTGGAGCCCCCATGTTGACCAGGATCCTCGCCCTCGCCGCCCTGTTGCTCACCGTCACCCTCGCCCCCATCGACGCCCATGCCCAGCAGGCCGAGGTCCAGCACCTCCAGCAAGCCCTGGACGACCTCGAGGTGGCCGAGGCCCTGATCCAGGGCAAGGTCACCAACGCCACCCGGGACCAGGCCATGCAGCAGCTGCGTGACGCCCGGGTGCAGATCCAGGCCGTGCAGGCCGAGCTGATGAAGGCCCACCCGCCCATGCCACCCCAGGGCGGAGCCGCCGTCACCATCACCGAAGGTGCCGGCGGTGCCAGCGGATCGGTGCAGGTGGGCGGGCCCGGCAGCAGCCTCAGCATCAACCTCACCGTCTCCGACCCCGGCATGCAGGAGCCGCCACCCCCCGTGGTCATCGCCCCTCCCCCTCCCCCGCCTCCCCTTCAGCCCGCGCCGGTCACCATGCCGCCCGCGGCCTTCGCCACCCTGCGCGGCGCCATCCAGACCGAGTCCTTCAGCGACGGCAAGCTGCGGGTGCTGCGCAGCGCTCTGGACGCCCACCGGCTCAACGTCCAGCAAGCCGCCCAGCTGCTGCCCCTGTTCGACTTCTCCTCGGACCGGGTCGAGGCCGCCGTGGCCATCTACCCCCGGCTGGTGGACCCCGAGAACTTCTTCCAGCTCTACGGCGGCTTCGACTTCGAGTCCGACAAGGAAGCCGTGCGCAAGCAGCTGGGGCTGTAGCCGCGGACGCTGATCGCGCGCAGCACGCTCCCGCGTTTCGGCGGGGGAGAGAGGGATAGGAGTTCGCCCCCTGTGGACGGAGCCCCCATGTCTCTCTGGAACCAGACCCCCGAGGCCCTGCGCCTGGCCATGCTCGACACCGGCATCCGCCGCGCCTGGATCGTCACCCTACCGGGCACCCGCGAGGTCCGCGCCAGCCATCCCCTGTTCGAGCCCATCGCCGCGGCCGTGCAGGCCGACACCCGCGACTACCACGCCCACCAGGGGGTGTTCTTCGAGATCGGCGCTGCCAGCGGCCACCTGCTAAGCGCCGCGGTGCACAAGACCGTGCGCGGCCAGGCCGCCGGTGGCGTGCGGCTCTGGGTCTACGACGAGGTCCAGGCCTTCGTGCGGGACGGGCTGCGCCTGGCCCGGGGCATGGGCCACAAGAACGCCCTGGCCGGGCTGTGGTGGGGCGGCGGCAAGGGCGTGGTGGCCCGCCGCGCCGACGTGGACCACACCGATCCGGCGGTCCGCAGGGCCCTGTACCACGACTACGGCCGCTTCATGACCGGCATCCGCGGCTGCTACGTCACCGCCGAGGACGCCGGCACCACCACCGAAGACATGGCGGACGTCTTCGCCACCACCCGCCACACCACCTGCATCCCCGAGCACCTGGGCGGCTCCGGCAACCCCAGCCGGCTCACCGCCACCGGCGTGGTGGTGGGCATGGAAGCGGCGCTGCACTTCCGGGGCATGGGCGACCTCCGGGGCAAGACCGTGGCCATGCAGGGCCTGGGCAACGTCGCCCGCTTCATGATCCGCGACCTGGTGGAGCGGGGCGCGGGCCGCATCGTGGGCACCGACGTCGACGCCCGCGCCATCGAGCTCACCCGGGCCATGAACCCCGACGCACCCCTCGAGGCCCGGCTGGTGCCCATCGGCGACGCATCGGTGCTGGCCGAGCCCTCCGACATCGTGGCCCCCAACGCCGTGGGCGGCATCCTCAACGCCCGCACCATCCCCACCATCCAGGCCCCCATCGTCTGTGGCGCGGCCAACAACCAGCTCGAGGACCACGAGGCCGACGGCCCCGCGCTGCGCGACCGCGGCGTGCTCTATGCCCCGGACTTCCTGGTCAACCGCATGGGCATCGTGAACTGCGCCAACGAGTGCTACGGCAGCTTCGAGGGCGATCCGGCCATCCTGTCCCACCTGGACCACGCGTCAGAGCACGGCATCTTCCAGCGCAGCCTGGCCGTGTACCGCCGCGCCCACCTCTCGGGCCGCACCCCGGCGGCCGAGGCCCAGACCATGGCCGACGAGCTGAGCGACGTGGCGCACCCCATCTGGGGCAACCGCGGCCAGCTCATCATCGACAGCCTGGTGAGCACGGGCTGGGCCGAGCAGCAGCCGCTCCAGCCCTGATCTGCAGGAGCGGACTCCACGTCCTCCCGCCAGCTCAGAACACCAGGCAGTCCCTGGAGAACTCGAGCTGGGTGGCCTGCTCGGCGGTCAGGGCGTAGGGCTCGCTGCCCTCGCTCAGATCGGCCATGGCCATCCACCCGGTGTTCAGGCCCCACAGCTGGAACATGGCGGCCGAGCCCAGCTCGGTGATGCCGGGCAGGTAGAACAGGGCCACGGCGTCACCCTGGTAGCAGGCCGAGCCCTCGATGGTGTCGGTGACGGTGAAGCCCCCGCTGCTGTCGCTGTCCAGGTAGGCCAGGGGCAGCTCCACCGAGGCCCAGAAGTCCGTGTCGATCTCCATGAGGTGGTCAGCATCGGGCTCACCCGAGACGTCCATGGACCAGCCCGCGCCATCGGCCGGGAACCAGTCGTCGATGTGGTGGGCCGCCACGGGCACGCCCCCAAGGTAGGCGTAGGAGACCAGCGCCGCGCGATGGGAATACGAGATGGGGAAGTCCATGGTCCCGCCGATGGTGACCTCGTCCTGCGGCAACAAGGCGGTCTCGAGGGGGATGGCGTCCAGCTCGAAGACCACCGGCATGTCGCTGTGGCCCGTGCTGTCCATCTGGTAGGCATTCCAGCCAGCGTACAGCCCGATGTGCTCGAAGCCCGCCGGGACCACGCCGTCGAGGTAGATCAGCCAGGTGGGGCCTACGCCCACGTAGAACTCGTCGTCACCGTGACTCAGATCGCCGTCTTCGTCGAGGTAGAGGGCGGGCAGGTAGAAGGCGGCCATCAACCCCGGGAACTTGGCCTCGTCCATGGGCAGCAGGTCCACCTCGGGGGGCGCGGCCACGTCCATGGTGACGTCGCCGCCTTCCACCGCGGTGGTGGCCAGGGTCTCACCCACCAGCCAGGTCTCATCGATGGGGCGGAACCAGGTGAGGTCCAGGGCGGTGCCCTCCCACTCCCCCTCGATCTCGAAGCCCAGGGTGGTGAGATCGGCGTCGGCGTCACTGTCAGCGTCGCTGTCGGAGTCCGCGTCGGAGTCCGAGTCGGTGTCCGAGTCGGTGTCCGAGTCGGTGTCGGTGTCGGTGTCGCCCTCGGGCAGATCACCCGTGTCGTCAGGGTCCTTGGGGCAGGCGGTCAGGGCCAGGGCGGTCAGCAGGAGGGCAAGCCAGGTGGTGCGCATAGGGGGTTCCTCGCAGGGAAGTAAGGATCAGAACGGGCTGCAGAGTGGGGAGATCTCGAGGCTCTGCAGCATGGTGTCGTCCAGGAAGAGGGGCTCGGGGGCGTCGATGCCGGCCATGGGGGTCCAGCCGGCGCCCACACCCTGCATGTCCATCATGATGGCGGTGCCCAGATCGGTGTGGCCGGGCAGGTAGAGCATCATCACGAACTCGCCGTCGTAGCAGGGGTAGCCGATCTGGCTGTCTCGCAGGTCGAAGCTGCCACCACCGTCGCGGTCCTGGTAGGCGATGCCCAGCTCGATGGCGATGGGCTCCTCGTACCAGTGCACCGGCAGGAAGTGGCTGGACTCCGGCGCGCCGGACACCGTGAGGCTCCAGCTGCCGTCCGTGGCCAGGGACAGGTCCTCGTCGTAGGTATGGCTCAGGCTCGAATCATGGAACCAGGCGTAGGACGCCAGGGCGAAGCGCACTGGATCGATGGGCATGGGGCCGAAGAGGCCACCACCCAGCTCGATCTCGTCCCGGGGCCACAGTCCCGCCTGCACCGGGATGTCGTGGATGGAGCCCACCTCGGGGGGCGCACCGCTTCCGCCCAGGTCCACCAGGATGGAGTTCCAGCCGTCGGCGAAGCCGATGGACTGGTACTCGGGGGTGACCCCCTGCAGGTAGGCCACCCAGGTGGGGCCCGCGGCCACGTAGATCTCGTCCTCGTCGTGTTCGACGTCGCCGTCGTCGTCCACGTGCAGCGCCGGCATGTACAGCGCGCCGAGCATGCCCGGAGCGTCCTCGTCCAGCACGAACATGTCCTCGGCGTCAGGTGCGGGCACCCCCACGGTCACCGTGGCGGCGTCGACGCCGGTGGAGGCGATGGTGCTGCCCAGCTCGAAGATCTCGTCACCCATGGTGAACCAAGTGAGGGACAGCGCGGTGCCCTCGAAGTCCCCCTCGATGGTGAAGGTCAGATCCGTGAGGTCCACGTCGGTGTCGCTGTCCGCGTCGCTGTCCGCGTCGCTGTCTGCGTCAGTGTCACCGTCGGCATCCGTGTCGGTGTCCGTGTCCGTGTCCGTGTCGCTGTCCGTGTCGCCCTCGGGGGGCGCGGTGTCGTCCTTGTCCACAGCGGGTGGGCAACCCAGCAGGGCGAGGGACAGGATGGTGGAAAGAATCACGGTGCTTCGCATAGTCTCCTCCAGGGGACGGCGCGGGGCGAGGGCCCGCTGCGGGCTCACGATAGTATGACCCACGAGCGGGGGGAATGGGAAAAGGGAGTTTTCCTGGGGCGTGCGGATTCCGTAGCGGCAGGCCCGCGCCACCATGGGTATGCTGGAGCGCACATGGGACACCCACACACCATGAGGGCTGCGATCCTCACCGCGCTGGTCCTGACTGCGACGCTGTCGCCAGCCTGCCTCGAGTATGGCGCCAATCCCACCGACGATGAGCCCCCGGGCGGGGTGGACTCGATGGCTCCGGGGATGGACTCGGAGCCCTGGCTGGAGTTCGTGGAGCTCTGCGACGGGCTGGACAACGACGGCGACGGGGTGGCGGACGAAGGCTTCGAAGACGCCGACGGCAACGGGGTGAAGGACTGCCTGGAGTGCAGCACGGAGCAGGCCGCGGGGGGCACCGTCGCCCTTCGCGACAGCTGCGGGCCGGACTTCGAGTCCGTGGACCCCTGGAACGTGGTGCTGGAGTGGGAGGTGGCGGATCTGGGAGGGGCCTTCGCCCCCCTGCTGGTGGCCGATCTCGACCAAGACGGTGTCTCCGAGGTCGTCTTCCAGGGCGGCTATGGGGACCTCTCCCACAATGTGCACGCGCTGGATGGACGCACGGGCAGGCGGGAGTGGAGCTGGCCATCGTCCTGGAGCTACTACGCCGGATTGGCGCTGGTGGACCTCGACCGCGACCGAATCCCCGAGGTGCTCGCCCACCAGGAAAACGGCCACTACCTCTTGAGCCGCCTCGAGAACGATGGCTCCCACAGCTGGACCGCGACCACCGACTGCGGGAGCGAGGTCTGCATCCCGACCCCCATCGACATGGACGGTGACGCCATCCCCGAGCTGCTGTCGGGCCGAATGATCTACGATGCCGGGACCGGCTCGGTGAGGGCTGACCTGGGCGACCTCGGCGGCGGCGAAGAGGACCTGGCCACAGTGGGAGACATCGACCTGGACGGCTCCCAGGAGCTCGTGCTGGCCGGCTGTGTGTGGGGTGGTGACCTCACGCGTCGCTGGTGCCGAGCGCGTGAGGCCGCGCCCAATCGGTGCACCGCAGTGCTCCTGCAGGCCGATGACGACCCCGAGGCGGAGATCCTGTTCTTGGATGACCGCATCGAGATCTACGAACACGACGGCACCCTGCTCATGGACCACACCATCCTCAGCGACACCGTCTACACATCCAGCCCACCCAGCGTGGCCGACTTCGACGGTGACGGCCAGGTGGAGCTGGTGTTTGGGCTGCCCCTGCACCTGCAGATGAGGGAGCTCGACGGCACCCTGCGCTGGGACGTGCGCTTGGTGGACGAGACCATGGGCCTAACCACCCCGGTAGGCTTCGACTTCGACGCCGATGGCGCCAGCGAGGTGGTCGTGACCGACATGGACGCGGTGTACATCCTCGATGGCCGCACGGGCGTCACCCGCTGGACCAGCACCGAGCACTACAGCCTCACGGTGCTCGACCACCCGGTCATCGCCGACATCGACGCGGACGGCTCCGCCGAGATCGTCGTGGGTTCGGGGGTGCACAACGATCTGGTCGATCCCGAGAACACCGAGACCACCTCGATCCGCGTCTTCGGCCACGCCTCCAACGCCTGGCCCTCCGCTGGCAACCACTGGCCCAGCTACGACTTCCGGGTCACCAACATCGACGAACAAGGCACCCTGAACACCACCCCGCCCTACTCCTGGCAGGAGTGGAACATGGTGCGCGCACGCCCCGCGGCTGGGGGGCCCCGCCCCAACGCCTCCCTGGCCCTGGTGGACAGCTGCGCCGCGACCTGCGTGGACGCCGGCCTGGTGGAGCTGAGCGTCCAGGTGAGCAACGACGGCTGGCACCCCATCGCCGCCGGGCTGGACATCACCCTGTACGCGGAGCGCGATGGCACCAGGGTCGCCATAGCCAGCACCGCGACCACCACGGACATCCCCCAGGGAACCAGTCACGCCTCCCTGATCCTGCGAGCCCCAGTGAGTGAAACCCGCGGCGCCACCTTGGTGCTGGCGGTCGATGGGGCCGAGGCCCTGGACGAGTGCGTCGAGTCCGACAACGAGCTGGTGGTGGCCAACCCCTGCCCCTGATGGGAGTTCTCCTACGGGCCGGAGGCGTGTCCCCAACTCCTACAGAAAATCCGCGATCCGCGCCCGGTTCCGCAGCAGGTGCTCGAGCATGGCCCGCTCACCCCGCCGCCAGCCCACCGCGTCGGCGCGCCGCTTGGCGAGGGCCCACGGACCGTGGCCCACACCCCCAAGCATGCCCGCCACCGCCGCCAGCCCCGCCCCCGGCGGCAGCTGGCCGGCCCAGCCCTTGCCGGCCATGGAAGCCCCCGCCATCAGGCCCCAGCGCAGCGCGGTGAAGGCCGGGGCACCCACCAGGACGGTCACGGGCAGGCTGCGTAGGCCGGCCCGCACCCGGTTGCGCTCCACCCGGTAGACCTTGCGCAGGCTGGCGCGGCCGTAGCTGGCGCCCAGCTCGTGCTCGATGACCGCGCTGGGCACGTAGCGAAGCTCGCCCCCCGCCCGCACCCAGCGCAGGCTGAGATCCAGGTCTTCGCCGTAGGGCCCCAGGGTGGCGTCGAAGCCCCCCAAGGCCAGGAAGCGCCCCCGGGGCGCAAGGAAGGCCGCGCCGCTGACGGCTCCCACAGAGCCGGGTTGTTCGAAGGCCTCACCGTCGACACAGGCGCGACCGCGGGCCTGGTTGTGGCCGTCGGGGAACAAGCCGTGGCCGACATTCTCGATGTGGCCCGGCGAGCCCGCCAGCAGGATGCGCGGCTGGAGCAGGGCGTGGGGGTGCTGGCCGTGAGCGGCCTGCAGCGCCTGGACAAAGCCTGGACGCGCCACCGTGTCGTCGTTGAGCACCAGCAGCAGATCTCCCGCAGCCACCGCGGCCCCCAGGTTGACCGCGTGGCCGTAGTGCACCTGCCGACCGGGGCGGAGCACCTCGACCCCCACCAGATCCGGCAGGGGAACCTCACCTGGCTGGCTGACCACAACCACGAGGCCCGCCAGCGCAGGCCGCTGGGCCTGGAGGGACCGGACACAGGCGGCCAGCCTCTCGCCCCCCGTGTGGGTGACCACCACCGCCGCGACGCTGGGATCAGCCATGCACCCACACCAGCCCGCGGGCGCCGTCCACCACCACCTCCTGGCCGTCCTGGAGCTGCTGGGTGGCGCCGCGCACGTTGACCACCATGGGCAGCTCGTACTCCCGAGCCACCACCGCGCCGTGGGACAGCTGGCTGCCCAGCTCGAGCACCAGCCCCGCGATGACCGGGAACAGCGGCGTCCAGCCCGGGTCCACTGCCCGCGCAACCAGGATCTCTCCCGGGCGCAGCCGCTGGGCCCCCTCCATGTCCGCCACCACCCGCACCGGGCCCCGCGCGACCCCCGGGGAGGTCCCCAGGCCCGTCAGGCGGCGGCCGCCTTGCTCGGCCAGCACGGGCTCATCCTCCACCAGGAAGTCGGGAGGCGAGCGCTGGAGCTGCCGGGCGAAGCGCGCCGAGCGCCGCTCGGCCTCGGCGCGACAGGGCTCGGCCTCGAGGCGCCCGGCCACCAGGGCCTCGACCTGATCGGCCTCGAGGAAGCGGATGTCCTCGGCGCGCGCCAGGGCCCCTCGCTCCACAGCCCAGCGGCCGATGACCAGGTAGTTGCGCTTGACCGCGTAGAGCAGGCGATCGAAGTGGTAGCGCTGGTTCTCACGCAGCAACAGGTAGCGGCGGGTGAGCTGCACCAGGTAGCGCACCGTGGCGCGCCGCAGGGGGTGGTCCACCCGGGCCAGCAGCCGCTCGAGGGCCCGTTCTCCTTGCTGGGACAGCTCGTGGGCCCGCACCCGGGGATCGGCCTCCCCGGCCTCGATGCTGTGGCGCAGCAGGGCCAGCACCCGCTCCGGGCGCTCGTCCCAGCGAGGGCTCATGATCTCCCAGCTGGCGTCGGAGCGGTGGCCGTGGCGCGCGAGGAACGGGGCCAGCGCGGCCGCGAAGGGGCTGCCGGGTGCGGGCATCGCGCTCAGGTCTGCGCCCAGCTCTCGAGCACGCTGGGCCAGCAGCCACAGGTCGTGGTGGGTCACGATGGTCAGGTTGTGCTCGGGACAGCGCAGCACCTCGCCCGCCAGCCGCTCGCTGCCCGGCCCCAGCCAGACCGCCAGCAGCCCCTCGACCACCTGGTACCAGAGGTTGGCGAAGAGCAGGCTGGTGACGTGGACCTTGACGTAGCCCCGGGCCAGCTCCATGCCCGCCCGAGCCCGCTCCAGGGCCTGGACCGGATCGCTGGCCGCAGGCGGCGGGCTGACCTGGCGTGGAACCTCGCGCTCGAGCAGACGCTCGAGGCGATCCCAGGCCTTGTGGTTGGTCAAGGGGTTCCAGCGGAAGCGCCTCCAGCGGCGCTCCTCGAAGGTCTCCTGCAGGATGGCCGCGTAGACCCGGACCCCGGGCGCCCCGGCGAAGCGGGTCAGCCACGCCCGCTCCTCGTCCGGCGGCAGCATGTCCATCACGAAGCGCGGCGGTGGCAGGCCGGGCAGCTTGAAGGCCAGGTGCCGGAACACGGTGGCGTTGATGTAGGGCGCGCCGTCCACCAGGCGCAGGGCAGGCTCGCCCCCCAGCCAAGCCCGAGTGGTGCGGGGATAGGCGATGAAGTGTTCGAGCAGGGGCCGCACCAGGGACCAGCCCAGGGGCGTGGCGGGCTCGCTCCAGCGCTCGCCGATGAAGCGGCGGGTCCACAGGGTGCAAGCGCTGCGGTTGGGCGTGGGGGAGGTGGTGATGGGGCGGGACTGCACCAGCCAGGGCTCGCCCAGGGCGTCCACGGCCCACTCCACGTCCTGAGGGCAGCCGCCCATGGCCTCGGCCCGCAGGGCCAGCCGGCACAGGCGCAGCAGCATGTCGTCGTCGAGCTTGGGGCTCTGCTGCAGAGACGCGGGCACCGCCCGCCACTCCACCCCGTCGGCCGCCAGGACCAGCTCGCGCTCTTGGGGCTGCACCGAGCGCTCGAGGGGCTCGAGCCGCAGCCGGGCGGCCAGACGCTGCAGGGGATCGGGCAGGCGCCGCGGGCGCTGCACCAGGTAGTGGTCGGGAACCACATGGCCCCCCACCAGGGCCTCGCCCAGGCCCCAGCAGGCCTCGACGGTCATCTGACGCCAGGAGCCGGTCATGGCGTTGACCGAGAAGGTGACCCCCGAGATCCGGGCGCGCACCAGGCGCTGCACCACCAGCGCCATGCCCGGCCCATCGGCGCGGCCCTCGCGCAGCTGGCGGCGCAGCCCCGGCCGGCCTTCGGCCTGACGTGTATAGGCGAGCACGCGATCGTCGAAGGCGCTGGCCCAGCACGCCAGCACGGCCCGCTCCAGCCCGTCGCCCGGGCGCACGCCGATCTCGGTGCGGAACAGGCCGGCGAAGCTCTGATCCCCCGCGTCCTCGTCCACCCCCGAGGACCGCACCACCAGCTCGGGCCCCAGCCCCGGGGCCTGGGCGCGCAGGGCCGCGGCCAGCGCGGGGGGCAGCGGCGCGGCCAGGACCGCGGCCCGTAGGGCCCTGGCCCGCTGGGGGTCGGGCAGCCGGCCGAGCCGACGCGCGCTCTTCCACAGCCCGTTGTGCCTCAGGAAGTCCTGGAAGGCCTCGACAGGGATCACCACCCCCGCGGGCACGGGCAGCCCGCGCTCCGCCATGCGGGCCAGGCCCATGGCCTTGCCGCCGACACGCCGACGCCCTAGCCGGGCGGCCTGATCGAGGGGAACGAGGTGCATGGGGCCCACTATCACCGGAGGCGATATCAGAGATCCGTCTGCACAGAATCCCAGCCGCAGCTCAGGAGAATCACTCTGGCCTCCCTCACCCCACCCTTCGCGCTCTCGGTGCTGGTGCCGGTCTACAACGAGCGCTTCCTGGTGGAGAAGTCCATCCTGCGGGCCCTGGACTTCGAGGACCCCCGGGTGGCCCGCTTGGAGGTCATCGCGGTGGACGATGGCTCCACCGACGGCTCGGCGCAGATCCTCGAGCGCATGGCCCGAGAACACCCGCGGCTGCAGGTGATCCTCCACCCCGCCAACCGAGGCAAGGGGGCCGCGGTGCGCTCGGCCATCGCCGCGGCCACCGGCGATCTGTGCGTGATCCACGACGCCGATCTCGAGTACCACCCCGCCGACTGGGCGCGCCTGCTCACCCCCTTCGTCGAGGCCCAGGCCGACGCAGTCTACGGCTCTCGCTTCCTGTCGTCCGACTACCGCAGGGTCCTGTACTACCGCCACACCATCGGCAACCGGCTGCTCACCCTGGGCTCCAACCTGGCCACCGACCTCAACCTGACCGACATGGAGACCTGCTACAAGATGGTCCGCACCAGCTTGCTGCAGTCCATCCCCATCCGCTCGGACGACTTCGGCTTCGAGCCCGAGATCACCGCCAAGCTGGCCAAGCGCGGGGCCGTGATCTTCGAGGTCCCCATCCGCTACTCGGGGCGCACCTACCTCGAGGGCAAGAAGATCACCTGGAAGCACGGGGTCAAGGCCGTGGCCGACATCCTGCGCTGGAAGCTGCGGGACGACCTGTACAACGACGACGAGTACGGCGCCGAGTTCCTGCGCAGCCTCACCCGCATCCGCAACATCCACCGCTGGATGGCCGACCTGCTGCTGCCCTGGGTGGGGGACTCGGTGCTCGAGCTTGGCGCTGGCATGGGATCGGTCACCATCCACCTGCTACCCCGAGGCCGCTACGTCGCATCGGACGTCAACCCCCACTACCTGGACTACCTGCACAAGCTGGCCCTGGGCCGACCGTACATGCAGGTCCAGGAGCTGGATCTACAGCGCACCGAGCACTTCGAGGCCGTGGCGGGCGAGTTCGACACCGTGATCTGCCTCAACGTGCTCGAGCACGTTCCCGACGAGCAGTTGGCCCTGGCCAACATCGGCCGCGCCATGGCCCCCGGCGGGCGGGCCATCATCCTGGTGCCCCAGGGCCCCTGGCTGTTCAGCTCCCTGGACCGGGTGCTGGGCCACCACCGGCGCTACACCCGCGACCAGCTGCAGCGGGTGCTCGAGCGGGCGGGCTTCGAGCTCGAGGCCATGCGCGAGTTCAACAAGATCGGCGTGCTGGGCTGGCTGCTCAACGGCCGCATCCTGCAGCGCGAGCACCTCTCCCAGATCCAGCTCAAGGCCCTCAACACCGCCATCCCCGTCATCGGCGGGGCCGACCACCTGGCCCCCTGGCAGGGCCTGAGCCTGGTGGCGGTCGTGCGCCGGGCCCCCTGACACCCACGGAGTTTCCATGGCCTGGTTCGGCAAGTCCAACGAGCAGCAGCCCGACCCGCCCCAGGCCGCGCCCGAGCTGTTCTGCAGCTTCTGCGGCAAGAGCCAGCGCCATGTGAGCAAGCTCATCGCCGGCCCAGAGGTCTGGATCTGCGACGGCTGCGTGATGCTGTGCAGGGACATCATCGAAGAGAACCTGCCCCCCGGCGGAGCCGAGATCCCCAGCCCGCCGCCGGCCATGGCCGAGCTGCGGGCCGGCCTCGACGAGCGCTGCGTCGGCCTCGACGCACCCAAGCGGGCCCTGCTCGGTGCGCTGGGCCTGCACCTGGCGCGGCTGCAGGAAGGCGCCCCCGACCTGCGCCCCCCCGTGCTGCTGCTGGTGGGCCCCCACGGAAGCGGAAAGAGCAGCTTGCTCGATGCCCTCACCAAGCTCACCAGGCTCCCGGCACACCACGCCGACGTCAACCGGCTCAGCGCCACCGGGTACGTCGGGCTCGACCTGGAGAACCTGCTCTGGGAGCTGGTGCGCCAGGCCGCCAAGGACTTCCGTTTGGCCGAGACCGGGGTGCTGGCCTTGGACGGCCTGCACCGCATCGCCACCGCCGCACCTCCCCGAGGCTCCGCCCGGGACATCGGCGGAGCGGAGGTCCAGCGTGAGCTGCTGCGCGTGCTCGAGGGCAGGCAGACCGAGGTGGCCGGTTCCACCATGCGGCACCCCCAGCAAGCCGCCGAGCCCTTCTGGTGTCACCGGCTGCTCATCGTCATGGCCGCAGCGTACGAGGGCCTGCCCGAGGGCGAGGCCGCCCAGCGGACCTTCCTGGCGGAGCGCGGTGTACAGCGGGAGCTGCTGGCCCGGGTCGACCGGATCGTCCAGGTGCCCGCACCCGACGCCGACCACCTGCGGGCGGTGCTGACCGACCCCACCGCGGGGCTGCTGCCGGGCCAGCTCGCGGCCCTCGAGGCCCTGGGCCACACCGTGCAGGTCCGAGAGGACGCCATCGACGCCATGGTCGAGCAGGCCGCCGACAGCCCCGACGGTGCCTGGACGCTTCGACACGCCATGACGAGCCTGAGCGTCGCGGCGGCCCAAGCCGAAGGCCCGCTGGTGGTCACGGCCGCGGACGTGCGAGGATGGGCGGGCGAGCAGCCCACCTGACCAGGGAGCCCCCATGCCCGTCCCCCCCGCCCTGGCCGGCTACCTGGCCTCCCGCATGCTGCGCGCCGAGACCTACGAGCACGTGCGGGGGCTGCGCTTCGCCGACGCGGGCCACGGCTACGATGCCTTCGGGCTGCATCCCGCGTTCGTGGCCATGGGCCTGGGGCTCACCCGCTTCTTCTACGAGAAGTACTTCCGGGTGATCTCCACCGGCGCCCACCACATCCCCGACAGCGGCGGGGCCATCCTGGCGGGCAACCACAGCGGCACCATCCCCATCGACGGCATGATGCTGTGGACCGACGTGGTGCGCCAGAGCGATCCGCCGCGCGTACCCCGGGCCGTGGCCGACTACTTCGTGCCCATGCTGCCGGTGGTGGGCACCCTGTTCGCCCGCGGCGGCGTGGTGGCCGGCAGCCGCGGCAACGTGCGCCAGCTGCTGGATGCCGGCAACCTGATGATGATCTTCCCCGAGGGCGTGCCCGGCATCGGCAAGAACTTCCGCGACCGCTACAAGCTGCGCCCCTTCCGGGTGGGCCACGCAGAGCTGGCCATCCGCCACCGGGTGCCGGTGATCCCCGTGGGCATCATCGGCCCCGAGGAGCAGATGCCCCAGATCGCCCGCATCGAAGGCATCAGCCTGTTCGGCGTTCCCTACATCCCCATCACGCTGACCCCCCTGCCCATGCCGGTGCGCTACCACATCCACTACGGGGCCCCCATCCCCCTGCACAAGGACTACCGGCGCAACCAGGCCGACGACCCCGAGGTGGTGGCCGAGGCCGCGGCCCGGGTCCAGGCCGCGGTCCAGGAGCTGATCGACGCGGGCCTGAAGCAGCGCCAGGGGGTGTTCCGATGAGCTCGGTGCTGGTCACCGGCGCCTCGAGCACCATCGGCGAGCGCCTGATCCGATCCCTGCTGGCCGACACCAGCATCGACCACGTGCTGGCGGTGGGCTTCGAGCCCCTCGAGTCGGCCCTGCCCTTCTCCCAGTCCAACCGGCTCACCTACCTGCAGGTCGACATGGGCCGCAGCCGCAACATCCGCAGCCTGCTCTTCGGCCCGGCCCGCGACCTGGGGGTGGAGACCATCTTCCACACGGCCCTGGTGGACAACGCGGCGGGCACCGGCAACCGGGTCCACAAGATCAATGTCGAGTCCACCCGCCAGATCCTCGAGCTGGCCGAGCGCCACCCCACCATCCGCAAGCTGGTGTACCGCTCCTTCGCCGAGGTCTACCAGATCCAGGCCGACCTGCCGGCGCTGATCGAGGAAGCCCACCCCCTGAACCTGGCCAGCGGTGCCCCCCAGTGGATCCGCGACCGGGTCGAGGCCGATCTCACCGTCTGCGCGGCCATGGGCCTGTCCCGGCTGCGCATCGTGGTGCTGCGCTGCGCCGAGGTGCTGGCCCAGGGCTGCGGAAGCCAGCTGTTCGACTACCTCGAGTCGCCCATCTGCCTGCGCCCCGGCGGCTACAACCCCATGATCAACGTGCTGAGCGTCAGCGACCTGGTGCAGGCCATGGAGCAGGCTCACAACTCCTCGGTCCAGGGCGTGTTCAACATCCCGGGCAAGGACACCCTGCCCCTGTCCACCGCCATCCTCAAGTGGGGGCGGGTGGGCATCCCGGTGCCGGGCAACTGGCTCACCCCCATCTACGCCTGGAGGCGTCGCGTGCGGGGCCACGACTTCCGCTTCGGCATGAACCGTCGCCGCTTCACCTACAGCGGCATCCTGGACGGCGTACGAGCCAAGAAGGTGCTGGGCTACGCGCCCCAGACCGCCATCGACTGGCCCCTGCCCATCAGCGAGGCGTGGGGCCCGGGCTGGAAGGGATAGCCTGGAAGACCCCCCGAGACTTGACACCCCCCGATCTCCGGGTGATAGTGGCGTCTGGTCAGGGGCGCTCTATTTCGTTCTCGACCGGAAGCGGGACGCGGGCTTGTCCGCAATGTCCCATCGGATGCCAAGGTTATGGCCAGTAGGCCGCGGTGCCCGTCGAGGCGCCGCTACCAGTGTGCAGAGCCAGTCCGAGCCAGCGGTGACGCACGCGGCCACGACCGACGCATCCCAGTCGATTGCTCTATCCCGACTCACATGTCCATCCCTCGTGCTGGAGGGTGACGCTGACCGATGCAGGTCCAACCCGACAACCCGATCATCGTCCAGGGCGACGGTAAGGTCATCCTGGAGACCAAGCACCGGCGCTATGCGGGCGCCCGGGACTTCCTCGCTCGCTTCGCCGAGCTCGAGGCTTCCCCGGCTCATCTCCACACCTACAGGATCTCGCCGCTGTCCCTGTGGAACGCGGCCAGCGCGGGCATGGGCACCGCCGAGATCCTCGACGGGCTGCGCTCGTTCTCGAAGTTCGACATCCCCGGCGATGTGGTCCAGACCATCGAAGAGACCATCGAGCGCTTCGGCCTGGTCAAGCTGCTTCCCCACCCCACCGCCCCCCGGCGCTACATCGTGGTCCACTGCGAGACCGCCTACGTAGCCAAGCTGATCTCGCATGAGCCCAGCGCGCAGGAGCTCATGAAGAGCGAGGGTCGCAAGGGCCCCTGGGTCATCGAGGCGGGCCACCGCGGCATCTTCAAGCAGCGCCTGCTCCAGGCCGGCTGGCCGGTCGAAGACCTGGCGGGTTTCCTGCCCGGGGCGGCCCTCGAGGTGAAGCTACGCAACGAGACCCGCACCACCGAAGACCCCTTCAAGGTGCGGCACTACCAGTGGCTGTCGGTACACCGCTGGTACCAGGGCGGCCAAGCCGCCGGTGGCCACGGCGTGGTGGTGCTGCCCTGCGGCGCCGGCAAGACCATCGTGGCCATGGCCGCCATGTCGGTCATCAACACCCACACCCTGATCCTGGCCACCAACCAGGCCGCGGTGAACCAGTGGGAGCGCGAGCTGCTCGAGCGCACCTGGCTGACCAAAGATCAGGTGGGCACCTACACGGGCGAGCGCAAAGAGATCAAGCCGGTCACCATCGCCACCTACCAGATCCTCACCTGGCGCCGCTCCAAGGATGTGGACTTCGAGCACCTGCACATCTTCCGCGACCACGACTGGGGCCTGCTGATCTACGACGAGGTGCACCTGCTGCCCGCCCCGGTCTTCGGGGCCACGGCCGAGCTGCAGGGTCGCCGCCGCCTGGGCCTCACCGCCACCCTGGTCCGCGAGGACGGCCGCGAAGGGGACGTCTTCTCCCTGGTGGGCCCCAAGCGCTTCGACATGCCCTGGCAGGATCTCGAGCGCGAGGGCTTCATCGCGGAGGCCCGCTGCTGGGAAGTCCGCGTGCCCTTCCGCAACGGCGAAGAGCTCCGCTACGAGCGCGCCAGCGAGAACGAGAAGTTCCGTATGGCCGCCCTGAACCCGGCCAAGCTGCGGGTGGTGCGCGACCTGATCAAGCGCCACGCCGACGACAACGTCCTGGTCATCGGCACCTACCTCGAGCAGCTCCACATCATCGCCCGCGAGCTCCGCGCCCCCCTGATCACAGGGCAGACCCCCCAGGGCCGTCGCGAAGAGCTCTTCGGCAAGTTCCGCACCGGTGAGATCAAGCTGCTGGTGGTGTCCAAGGTGGCCAACTTCAGCATCGATCTGCCCGACGCCAACGTGGCCATCCAGGTCTCCGGCAGCTTCGGCTCCCGCCAGGAAGAGGCCCAGCGCCTGGGCCGCATCCTGCGCCCGAAAGAAGCCGGCGCCGACTGGTACACCGTGATCACCGGCGACACCAAAGAACAAGACTTCGCCCACAAGCGCCAGCTCTTCCTCACGGAACAGGGCTATCGCTACTCCATCGATGACCGGATGGCGTGATGACGACGCCGATCCGGATGCTACCAGCGTGCACTCCGCCCCACCGGGCCAGCACACCCAGCTAGAGGGTCGAACATGTCATCGAGACGCCATCGCCGCGGCCGCCGCAACCAACAGAGTGAGCCCGCGGTCGCCCTGGCCAACACGGGGCGCAACCCCCAGCGCCACCGCAGCCGCAGACGCCGCAACCGCCCATCGGGTGGGCTCGCCCGCCGCAGGCGCCTCAGCCGCAACGAGATGGAGGGCCTGGGCGAGTACTTCCTGCGCATGCCCGAGCCTTTGCTCTCGGCCTTCTACCGGGCCCTGGGCGGACAGCCCACACGGGTCACCAGCCGCGATCGTATGATCCAGCTGGCGGTCCGGGCCGTGGCCCAGGGATCGCGCCTGGGTTCCCTGCTCAAGGGGCTGCACGACCGGGATCGTCAGGCCCTGGCCATCCTGATCCAGTGCGGCGGGCTGGCCCACGCCAACGAGTTCCACCGCGAGCTCTTCTTGTCCCTGGGCGGCCACGACAACGAGTGGCGCCGGGTGATGCAGCGCCTGGGCGAGCGGGGCATGGTCTTCGCCACCGAGACCCGCGACGACGAGTTCTTCTACACGGTGCCCCACCCCCTGGTGGACCACCTGGTGGAGATCCTCAAGTCCGACATGGTGCTGCCCATCTTCGCCAACGACGAGATCGCGGTTGTGGACGAGCGCCCCTTTTGTCCGCCCCTCGATTTCTCGATCACCACGCTGGCCACCTACATGGACCAGCGCCCGCCGCGGCTCACCCAGCGCCAGGAGATCTACAAGGTCCACAAGGAAGAGATGGACGGGTTCTTCGCGCAGCTGTGGGGCTCCGACTCCGAGCTGTTCAACCTGCACATCGACTTCCTGATGCTCCACAGCATGGTGGAGCTGCGCGGCGACCGCGTCAGCGTCAACCGCGAGTCGGTCGAGCAGTGGCTCAACCTGGACTCCGAAGACCAGCGCGAGCTGATCTTCCACGCCCTCGAGCAGCGCTTCCCCCACGCCGAGTGGATCCTGTGGGCTGTGGCCGACGGCGAGGGCGCCTGGATTCCCGAGAAGCCGCTGTCGGCCCTGTACCGCCGCTGGCGCCGGGGCGAAGACTGGCGCAAGCGCTTCCAGCAGGGCCTGTTCGCCAGCGGTCGCACCCACGAGCGCGAGAGCTTCGGCTTCGCGCCGCTGGTCAACACCGGCATGCTCGACCTGGGCACCTGGGGCCGCGAGACGTTCTACCGCCTCAGCTCCCGAGCCCAGCACCTGCTCTTCCCCCCCGAGGACGACGGGTTCTCCCAGTTCTACCTCACCCCCAGCTTCGAGATCATGGCCCCGGCCGGGCTGGCGCCCGTGCTGCTGGCGCGCATCGGTGAGCTGGCCGAGCTCACCGGCTGCGACCGCGCCAACACCTACAAGGTCAGCGAGGCCACCATCGAGCAGGCCCTGTCCCGCGGCTGGCGTCGGGACGACGTGCTCGACTTCTTGCGGGACTACAGCCAGATCGGCTTGCCCGAGAACGTCGAGCAGACCCTGCGCGGCTGGATGGGCCACCACGGCGACGTGGAGTTCCACGACGTGGTGCTGCTCACGGTGCACCGCTCGGCCATCCGCAAGCTCGAGACCCACAAGAAGCTCAAGCCCCTGCTGCTGCACCGCTTCGCCCCGGGCATGTACGCCGTGGACCGCAACCGCCTGGACGAGGTACGCCAGACCCTGGCCGGCGCAGGCTTCCACCCCAACGACGAGCTGCGCGCCTACCCGGCCAGCCAGGGGTCTGTCCAAGCCCGCGAGCGCCTCGAGAAGGTGGTGGCCGAGATCCGCGAGGCCAGTGAGGATCCACTGGCCCGCGCCCAGGCGGAGGACACCCCGCCCGAAGAGCTCCACCCCGTGCCGGGCTCGGGCATCCGCGACCGCAAGACCCGCCGCGGCCGGTCCACCCTGCCCCCCAAGACCACCCCCGAGCAGGCCGACGCCGCCGTGCGTGAAGCGCTCACAGACGGCAAGAACCTCGAGATGGTCTACGTCACCCGCGACGACAAGCACACCCTCACCAAGGTGGCCCCCGAGCGCCTGGCCATCAACCGCGAGGGCCTGCCCGTGCTGGTGGCCCGCAACCTCGACCGTGACGAGCGGCTCACCTACCGCATGTCCCAGATCGAGCGCATCCGCACCATCCCGGTGGCCTAAGCGCCGTCGGGCTTGGCTCCCGCGACCCGTCGCAGGGCCTCGAGATCCCCAGGCTCCAGCGAGGTGATGGCGAGGTGGGCCCAGCCCGGACCCACCGCCACGACCTTGGCGTAGACCGAGCGCGTCCAGCCGTGCCCGGCCAGATCCAGCTCGAGCACCACGGACTCCAGGTGTTCCAGCTCGACCTCGTGGGTGATCTCGAGCCGCCCCACACTCACCTTGGTGGTCAGGGCTGCGACGCGTTCCTCGGGCACGCGCTTGCCCCGGATCATGCCGCGATGCCGCACGATCACCTCGGTCATAGCGCCCAGGTAGCGGTTGAGCAGCGCCACCATCGCCTCGGGGCCCAGCCGCTCGCTCAGGCCCGAGAAGCAGCGAAGCCTGTCGGCCCAGCTCTGCCAGGCTGGAGGGCGGCGCCAAGCCATGGGCCTCGAGCAGGTCTCGCCGGTAGAAGAGCAAGCTGCCCTTCAGGCTGACCGGCAGCCCGTACTGCTGGCCCAGGTAGGCACCACCCTCCAGAGCCACCGGCACGAAGCTCTCCCGGTCGCCGGCGTCGAGCCATGGGTCGATGGGGAGCAGCCAGCCCGGAGCCGCCAGTTCGGGGATCCAGGGCAGGTCCACGCGGTAGACGTCCACCGAGGGGTCCTGCAAGGCCAGCAGACGCACCAGGGTGTCGTGGAAGCCGTAGCCGGACCAGCGGAAGGGCAGCGCCTCCACTTCGACCTCGCGCTGGGAGGCGTTGAAGCGCTCCACTCCGTCGAGCAGCGCGCTGCGTTCGGCCTCGTCCATGGCCGCGAACACGGAGCGCAGGCGCACCGGAACGGCGCCTGACGCCCGCGCAAGGGGGACCGTGCCCACCAGCAAGAGCAGGCAGATCAGGCCGCGCAGGAGCGCATCGAAGGATCGTGAGGGGCAGCGTACGCACTGCAGGGTATCCGGCCAAGTCCCTGTCAACACCAAGGCCACTCCGGGGCACTGATCCCAAGAAACCGGGTGCGGTGTTATCATGCCGCGGTGTCTGATCCGGGGTCCACGCGACCCCAGGTCTCAACAACATCCCCTGGACCGCAACAATGTCCCAGCCACAGCAGCCCAGCACCGAGCAGCCCGAGCGCAGCTTCGAGCAGGCGTTGGTAGAGCTGGAGCAGCGCGTCAAGCAGCTGGACTCGGGCGAGCTACCCCTCGAACAGGCCCTCACCCTGTTCGAACAAGGTGTGGCCCTGGTCCAGGAATGCCACGACAAGCTGGACCTGGCCGAGCATCGCATCGCGGAGCTCACCGGGCCGGCCGAGGCTCCCCAGGAGCACCCCTTCGAGCCCCGGGCCTGACCCGCGGCCCCTCGAGCGGCGTAAGCTGTTCACCGCTCGCACGTTGATCGCCGGAAACGCAAGGAGGCTTGACCCATGTTCGACGATATCGGTCGTTCGAGGAAAGTCCGCGCCCAACGCGAAGCCGGCTCGGTCCTTCTCTCCCTGGCCATCAACGGCAGCTTCGTGGCCGCCCTGGCCTTCGCCAGCTTCGAGGTCGCCGAAGAGGTGCTCGACGAAGACGGCCCCATCGAAGTGAGCTTCTTCGAAGAAGCCCCCCCCGACGAACCGGAAGAAGAGGCCGCCCCGCCTCCCCCGCCTCCCCCGCCACCGCCTCCGCCCCCCTCCACCCCCGAGCCCGAGGAAGAGGAAGAGGACGACGCGGAAGAGGTCGACCCCATCGAGCTCGAAGAAGAGCAAGAGCTCGACGACGTCAAGGACCTGCGCCAGGACCTCGACGACGCCACCAAGTACAAACACCAGGACGCTGGCGTCGAAGGCGGCGTCGAGGGTGGTGTGGCTGGCGGCGTGCTCGGCGGCACCCTGGGCGGCGTGCCCGGCGGTGAGCTCGGCGGCACCAGCCAGGTGCGCGCCGTGCACTGGTCCGAGGTCACGGTCAAGAAGCGGGTGGCCCCCAAGATGCCCGACGCCGCCAAGCAGCTGAACATGGCCGAAGAGCGCTGCCAGGTGCGCTTCTTCATCAACGAAAAGGGCGTCCCCTACGACGTCAAGCTCGAGAGCTGCCCCGCCATCTACCACGAGTCCGCCCTCGAGGCGGCCTGGAAGTGGCGCTTCTACCCTATGAAAGTCGACGGCGCGGCCATCAAGGCCCAGTTCGTGCTCGTCATCGTCTACCGACTCACTGGTTGATTCGCCCCGCAGAGGTTTCCCACCATGTCGTTTTCGTTCGAAGAAATCTGGGCATCCATGGGTGTCGTGGCCCTCACGGTCATCATCACCCTGTTCATCATGTCCATCGCCTCGGTCTATGTCGCCATCGAGCGCGCCATCTCGTTTTTCAAGGCGCGGGCGCAGTCGCGCGCCCTGGCCGAGGCCATCATGGCCCCCCTGGGCAAGCAGGACCTCGCCGCGGCGCTCAAGCTCACCCAGCAGCCCGAGTACAGGTTCTCCTACCTGGGGCACATGCTCGAGGCCGGGCTCAAAGAGCTGGTCATCCGCTTCGACGGCCACGGCCGTGACGCGGCCAACCGCGCCATGGAGCGCGCCGCCCTGCGCGAGCAGCTCGACCTCAAGAAGGGCACCGCCATCCTGGCCACCGTCGGCTCCACCGCGCCCTTCGTCGGGCTGGTCGGCACCGTCTTCGGCATCATCAACGCCTTCGCGGGCATGGCCGAGTCCGGCTCTGGCGGCCTGGGCGCCGTCTCCGGCGGTATCGCCGAGGCCCTGGTCACCACGGCCCTGGGCATCGCGGTGGCCATCATCGGCGTCTGGTTGTTCAACTTCTTCAACAACCGCGTCGAGCTCATCGTCAATGACATGAGCGTCTCCGTGCAGGAGTTCGCGGACTGGGTCGAGAAGGTGCTGGTCGAGAAGGCCGAGAGCTCCGAGCCCGGCACCCTCGCCCAGAAGGACTAGCCCCATGGGCGCCAAGGTCGGAGGCAACAAGGGCGGCCCCATGGCCGACATCAACGTCGCGCCCCTGGTGGACGTGGTGCTGGTGCTGCTGATCATCTTCATGGTGATCACCCCCATGCTGTCCTCGGGCATCGACGTGAAGCTGCCGCCCTCCACCACGGCCACCTCCACCCAGGACGTAGGCCAGCACCTGGTCATCGGCATCGATGAGCAGGGCCAGCCCTTCGTGGACACCGAGCGGTCCAGCCTCGAGACCCTGGTCGACGACATCAACGCCGAGCTGCGCAAGGACCCCGAGAAGTCTCTGCTCATCAAGGCCCATGCCGATCTCGACTACGGAAGCTTCCGGGCGGTCACCGACAAGATGGCTGAAAACGGTGTTCCCATGGTGCTGATCGCTGCCGAGAAGCCCGACGACGTAGGCGGCGACGAGGCCGAGGAGTAGCTATGGGCATCAAGGTCGAAGGTGGCAGCGGTCCCGACTCCGACATCAACGTCGCTCCCCTGATCGACGTCGTGCTGGTCATGCTCATCATCTTCATGGTGGCCGTACCCATCAAGATCGACGAGATCGCGGCGAACCTCCCCAAGAAGACCGAGGTCGTCGAGCAGCAGGACATGCCTGAAGACCAGCTGGTGATCATGGGCTGGACCGACGGCCAGTACGGACTCAACAAGCTCCCCATGGAGCTGGACGACGTGTACGAGGAGCTGCGGGTGCGGCTCAAGTTCAAGAAGTCCCGCGTGGTGTTCGTGGATGCCCACCCCGATGTCCCGGTCTCCCGCATCGTCAAGATGATGGACGTGGCCCGCATGTCCGGCGCCGAGCGCGTGGCCATGGCTCGCCTCAAGCCCGAGGGTCCCCGTCAGTACACCCCCGAGGAGATCCAGCTGATGGAGATGTACTCGGCCGAAGAGCTCATGGAGCAGCGCAAGCAGAAGCGCGCCCAGGACGAAGCCGAGGCGGCCGGCGAAGGCGCCGCGGAGTAGCCCGAAGCACAACGGCTCCTGTCCTCCGTCAGGCTTCCGCCCGACGCCCGAGCCCAGAGCGACGGCCGGCAACGGCGAGTTTGCCGCCTCGATCGCCTCACGCCACCTCGGTGGAGCGTGGCACGACGCCCACCTGGGCTCGCTCCCTGGTCACCGCCCATTGCTGCGGTCGAGACACGACGATAGCAGCCCGCCCGCTCGGACCCGCCGAGGAACATCCCCCTGACCCCCAGGATCACCATGCTCCCCGACAACCTGCACAAGATCGACCCCGAAGAAGCCATCCAGCGCGTGCGCGCGCTGCTGTCCATCGACGACATGCTCGAGGAAGAGGAGCTCGCTGTTCGGGACGTCGTCCGCGCCTTCGTGGCCGACAACGTGCTGCCCGACATCGACAAGCACTTCGAAGACAAGACCTTCCCCCTGGATGTGGGCCGCCGCCTGGGCTCCGAGCTGGGCCTGTTCGGCTGCGCCCTGCCCGACGAGCACTGCGGCACCGGCGCCAGCTACACCGCCTATGGCGTGGCCAACCAGGAGCTGGAGTACGGCGGCTCGGGCTGGCGCAGCCTGCTGTCGGTCCAGAGCGGCCTGGTGATGTACCCCATCCACGCCTACGGCTCCGAGGAGCAGCGCGCCACCTGGCTGCCCCGCTTGCACACCGGCGAAGCCATCGGCTGCTTCGGACTGACCGAGCCCGGCTCGGGCTCCGACCCTGGCTCCATGCGCACCACCCTGCGGCGAAACGGTGACCACTACCTGCTCAACGGCGCCAAGGCCTGGATCACCAACGGCACCGTGGCCGACGTGGCCGTGGTCTGGGCCAAGGACGACGAGGGCAAGGTCCGCGGCGTGCTGATCGAGAAGGGCACCCCCGGCTTCACCGCCACCGACGAGGCCCACAAGTTCTCCCTGCGGGCCAGCATCACCTCCAACCTGGCCTTCGACGACGTGGTGGTGCACGAGGACCAGATCCTGCCCCGGCGCAGCGGCCTGGGCGCCCCTCTGGGCTGCCTCAACCAGGCCCGCTACGGCATCGCCTGGGGTGCAGTGGGCTCGGCCCGCTACACCTTCGAGGCCGCCCTGCGCTACACGCTCGAGCGCGTGCAGTTCGGCGCCCCCCTGGCCGCCTTCCAGATCCAGCAGGAGAAGCTGGCCTGGATGTTCTCCGAGATCACCAAGGCTCAGCTGCTGGCGCTGCGCCTGGGACGCCTCAAGGAGCAGGGGAAGATCCACCACGCCCACGTCTCCCTCGGCAAGCGCAACAACGTGTGGATGGCGCGCGAGTGCGCCCGCAAGGCCCGGGAGATGCTGGGCGCCTACGGCATCTCGGGCGAGTACCCGGTCTGGCGCCACATGGCCGACCTCGAGAGCGTCTACACCTACGAAGGCACCCACGACGTGCACGCGCTGATCATGGGTCAAGCCATCACCGGCATCTCGGCCTTCCGCGCGAGCAGCTAGTCCACAGGCCAAGCGTGCACTCCATCCTGCGCTAGAGCAAACCACATGCCTGACATCGCACTGGTCGACGGCTCCTGGCTGGTGGCCCATGGGGCCCTCCATGCCGGAGTCGACGTCTTCGTCGGCTACCCCATCACTCCGGCCTCGGGCATCTTCACGGAGATGATCAAGGCCGGCGTGGGCTTGCCCACCACCGACGAGATCACCGCCCTGCAGTACCTGATCGGGGCCTCCCTGAACGGCCACAAGGCCATGACCGCCACGTCTGGGCCCGGCTTCTTGCTGATGGCCGAGGGCGTCGGTGCGGCCTTGGCCATGGAGGCACCTCTGGTGGTGGCCCTGGTGCAGCGGCTCGGGCCTGCCACCGGCTCGGCCACCGTCAGCGCCCAGGGCGACGTGGGCCTGGTGGGCAACATCATCTCGGGCGGCTTCCGCTGCCCGGTGCTGTGCCCCTCGTCCTTCGAGGAGTGCGCGGAGCTGACGGCACAGGCCGTGAACGTCGCCGAGATCCTGCGGGTGCCCGTGATCCTGCTGACCGAGAAGGACATGGTCATCGGCAAGCGGACGGTCGACCTGGCCACGCTCCGGCTCCCGCCCCCCGTGGACCGTCACACCTGGGAAGGACCGCCCGAGGAGTTCAAGACCTACGACAACTGGGACGAGTACGACGTGCCTCCGTTCCGCCCCCTGGGGGACCCCCAGGTCCAGCTCCGGATCACGGCCTCGACCCACGACGCGCTGGGCAACATCTCCACCTACTCCGAGCGCGTGCGCGCCAGCGCCGAGCGCTTGTTCATCACCCGCCGGCTGGACGTGCTCCCCCTGCCGGTGCTGGACGCCGATCCCGACGCCGACGTGCTGGTGATCTCCTACGGCTTCACCACCTACGCCGCACGGCAGGCGATCCGGACGTTGCGCGCTCAGGGAGTGCCGGTCTCGCTCCTGGTGGTGCGCACCCTCTACCCGCTGCACGTGGCCGAGGTCCGCAGCGCGTGCGCGGGGGTTCGCAAGCTGGTGATCCCCGAAGAGAACGCGACAGGCCAGTTCCGCAAGGTGCTGCTGGGGGAAGGGGTGCTCCGCAACCTGCCCCTCGAGGTCTTGATCTCCTTGAACGTGATGGGCCGCCCAATCTCCCCCGAGGAGATCGTCCGCGCCGTCCTCGGGAATGAGCCGGGTGACGAAGTCACGGACCTGGAGGGAGTGTCCCCATGACCACGACCCCCGCTCGCTCCTTCACCTCGAGCGCCAGAGACCCCTGGTGCCCAGGCTGCGGCCACACCCTGGTGATCCGGGCGCTGCAGCGCGTCCTGAGCGCCCGCTTCGACACCCACGACGTGGTGCTGGTCACGGACATCGGCTGCATCGGCATGGCGGACGGCCTGTTCCACTGCCACACGGTGCACGGGCTGCACGGCCGCTCGCCTGCCCTGGCCGCCGGCATCGCCATGACCCTGCCGCGCCCCGACATGAAGGTGGTGGTGTTGCTGGGCGACGGAGGCGCGGCCATCGGCCTGCAGCACATCCTCGAGTGCGCGCGGCTGAACGTCGACCTCTGCATGGTGGTCTGCAACAACCAGAACTACGGCATGACCGGAGGCCAGCAGTCGGCCTACACCTTGCCGGGCGTGCGCACCACAACCAGCCCTGGTGGAGCCGTGGGCACAGCCTACGATCTGTGCAAGCTGCTGGAGTCCTTCGGTGTGCCCCGCGCCCGCGTGCTGGCCAACCAGCGCGACAGCCTCACCGAGCAGCTGGACGCGGCGGTGGCGCACGAGGGCTTCGCCTTCGTCGAGGTGCTCGAGTGGTGCCCGTCCTACGCCGGGAAGCTCAACCCCGAGACCATCACCCCCGCCGAACTGGAGCGCGTCTTCACCGCCCAGGGCCAGAGCCCCGGCGTGTGGCCCGCGACATCCACCCGGCCCGTGTTCCACTTCGAGCCCAAGCCGCGGCCACGGCTCCCCCAGTCGATCCCGACCACGGGCGCGCACACCCTCGAGGGTGAGGTCCACCTGCTGCTGGCGGGCTCGGCGGGCAAGGGCGTGCAGAGCGCCGCCGAGATCTTCGCGCGGGCCGCCATCGCGGCCGGCCTGCATGTGGCCTTGCGCTCCGAGTACCCCGTCACCGTCGGTCGGGGGTTCTCGGCCAGCCACCTGGTGCTGGCGGATCACCCGATCGAGTCCCCGGTCAGCTCCTCCTGGGACCTGGCCCTGGTCTGCTCCTCCGAGGGCCTTGCCTACGTGCGCGAACACCGCGGCGACATCCGCCGGCTGGTGGCGGACCGCGGGCTGGCCCATGGTCACTCCGAGCAGGATCTGTACCCGGTGGACCCCACCGGCGTGGGTGCCCTGCCCCACCGCATCAGCCGCATGTGGCTGGCCACACCGACGCAGCACGGCTGGGGATCCGTAGCCCCTGGCGCGCCCGAGCCCGATCCACCCCCGCCCACCCTGGTGGAGCTGGCGGACTTTGATCGTGCCGACCCCAAGGGAGCAGCGTTCGCGGCCCTGGTCTGGTCCTTGCGCCAGCACGGCTGGTTCGACCGGGAGCTGCTGGCCACCGAGGTGCAGCGCGTCGCCAACCCCAAGCAACGCGAGAGCCTCCAGCGGGCCCTGGATGCCTGGGCCCTGGATACCGAGACAGCCTGATCACGGTTCCCACCGTAGCCATCCCGCAGCGCACCGTGAAAGCTCCACTCTCGCGCAGGCACGCTCCTTGCTGTAGCCTGTGGCACCCAAGGAGAGATCCATGCGCACCCTGCTCATCGCCTTCCCCGCCCTGTTCCTCACCACCGGCTGCCTCGGTCCAGACATGGACGACTACTGCGGCGATCCCGCCGAGGATGCCGCCAGCTGGGACGACGGCTCCGAGGCCACCGCCGCCGAGCTGCGGGACGGCCTGCTGGGCCTGTGGCAGGGCAACGCGACCTTCGACGGCGTGGATGAGCCCATGGCCCTGGTGATCAACGACCCCACCGACGACCCCACCCTGATCACCTACCCCGACGCCGGCGAGGGCTACGACAATGTCTCGGTCAGCGACGCCTGCCTGGACACGCTGCAGGTGCTCCTGCCCACTCAGCTGTTGCTGGACGACAGCGCCATCGACCTCGATGTCGAGCTGGCGCTGCACGAGACTGGCTTCTCCGCAGGCTGGACGGTCAGCCAGGACATCGCCATCCCCGGCTGCGCCGCCGAGCCCTGCGCCCTGCGCCTGAGCTTCGAGCGCTACAACACCCAGAGCGACGCGATCACCGGCAAGCTGAGCTGGGTGGACACCACCGCGGAGGACGGCGAAGCCGCGGGCATGACGCCCAGCAACGTCAGCCTGACGAGGGTGACCGAATAGGCCCCTCGGCCAGCCAGCGCTCGTAGTCGGCGTGCAGAGCGTCGGCCTGCTCCCGGAGGGTCTGGCGGGTCCACCCGCTGGTGTCGATGGCGGGATGGATGTCGATGTGCACGGTGCCCGGCGAGAGCTTCCAGTCGTCGGGCCGCAGCTTCTCGTACACCCCGTGGAACACCAAGGGCACGATGGGTGCGCCCGTGTCCAGCGCCGCGTGGAAGGCCCCCATCTTGAAAGGCTGCAGCTTGCCGTCGCGGGTGCGGGTGCCCTCGGGGGAGATGAAGGTGGACTGGTCGTACCGGCGAAGGTCCGCGCCCAGCTTCTTGATGCTGGCCATGGCTCGCTTGCGGTTGCTGCGGTCGACCAGGCGACCACCCAGCAGCCACCAGGCCTGGCCCATCACGGGGATGTAGGCGAAGGACTTCTTGCCCAGGAAGCTGAAGCGGGGGATTCCCAGGGCGGCGACGATCAAGACCTCGAGGAAGGAGGCGTGGTTGAAGGTGATGATGCGCGCAGCGGGCTGGGCCACGTGCTCCCAGCCCTGGACCCGGTAGCGGATACCCGCCACCCACAGGCAGGGCCGCCCGTAGATGGGACCGAACACCGCGGCGAGCCGGTGGCGCAGCAGGCCCAGGGTGAGGATGCTCGCGAGGCAGCCCGCCCCGAGGACCAGAACGGTCCACAGGGCGGTGAAGATCCAGAACACGAAGGTGCGAAGCACGGCCATGGCGATGACCCCTGAGGGCTGCTAGGCCCCGCTGATCTGCACTCCCTCGAAGACCAGGGTGGGCACCAGGGTGGAGCTGTACTTCCACGGGTCGTTGCCCACGGCGCTCAGGTGCATGAACAGATCCACCAGGTTGCCCGTGGCGTTCATCTCGCCCACACAGGCGCCGATCTTCCCACCCTCGATGAGGTGACCCTCGAGGCCGAAGGAGAAGTCGCCGGTGGTGCCGTCGGAGTTCCCACCCAGCCAGCTGGTGACGTAGATGCCGGCGCCCACCTGGGCCAGCAGGGCCTCGAGGTCCTTGTCGCCCAGGGTGATGACCCGGTTGGATGGCGATCCGGTGGTGGGCTGAAGCTCGGCCTTCTTGCCGTAGTAGGTGTCGACGTAGACGTTCTTGGCCACGCCGGCCTCGAGGATGGGCAGCTGCCGCGCCGCGATGCCCTCGCCGTCGAACAGGCGCGAGGCGAAGCCGCGCACCAGCAGCGGATCGTCGATGATGGTGAGCTTGTCGGAGGCCAGGGGCTGGCCGATCTTGCCGGCCCAGAACGAGCGGCCCTGCTGGATGGAGCGGGCGCTGGCAGGGCCCAGCAGCGATCCCAACAGGCGGCCAGCGGCGCGCCGGTCCACCACGATGGTCTCGGCACCGGTGGGACCCTTGACCGAGCCCAGCCGGGCCAGGGCCCGTTCCAGGGCGCCCTGCCCCACCACGGTGGGATCCGGCAGCTCGCTGACGAAGTGGCCGCCCAGGTAGTCGTAGTTCGAGGGCCGCTTGTCGCCTTCGTCCTGCAGGGAGACCGAGGAGACGAACCAGATGCCGGTCTCGGCCTTGGTGCCGGTGAAGCCGTTGGAGCTGGCCGCGGCGCTCATGTAGGAGTCGTCCTGCACCGTGCTCTCGGTGGAGATGACCTTGTCGTGGGCGCCCGCCGCGGCGTCCATAGCCTCGCACCACTGCTGGCGCTGGGCCTGGGTGACCTGGCCCAGGGCCGGATCCACCAGATCCAGATCCACCGCGGGCCGGCCCTCGAACAGCGCGGGGTCGGGGATGAAGCGGAAGGGGTCGGGCTGCAGGGCCTTGGTCAGGGCCACCGCCTCGGCGATGAAGGCCTGCAGGTTCTCAGGCCGAAGATCCGTGGTGCTGTGGGACGAGTAGCGACCCTCGGCGTAGATCTCGACACTCAAGCCCCGGGAGGTGGACTCCTGGACCTTCTCGAGCTTGCCATCGCGGGTGGTGAACTCCACCGAGCGGTTGCGGCTCGCGTTGGCCCAGGCGTTGTCGGCGCCGGCGGTCTTGCAGAGCTCGACGGCCTGCTGTGCGCGTTCGAGGAGCATATCGATGTCAGGCATCTTCGCCTCCGACGGTGATGGAGGAGACCAAGGTGGTGGGCAGTCCCTGGGAAACGGGCACGCCCTGGCCGTCCTTGCCGCAGGTCCAGCCGCCAGTGTCCAGGCGGAAGTCGTTCGCGACCATGGTGATCTTGGAGAGCACGTCCGGGCCGTTGCCGATGATGTTGGTGTCCTTGATGGGGGCGGTCTTCTTGCCGTCCTCGATGAGCCAGCCGTTCTTGACGTAGAAGGTGAAGTCCCCGGCGCCGATCTTGACCTGGCCGTTGGTGAAGGTCTCGGCCACGATGCCGTTCTTGACCGTGGCGATGATCTCTTCGGCGGTGTGGGGGCCGTTCTCCATGAAGGTGCAGCGCATCCGCGGCACCGGGGCGAAGCGGAAGGACTCGCGGCGGCCATTGCCCGTGGGCTCCACGCCGTAGTGTCGGGCGCTGATGCCGTCGTGCAGGTAGCCCTTCATGATGCCATTCTCGACGAGCTTGGTGTACTGGGTGGGCACGCCCTCGTCGTCGACGTTCAGGGCACCGCGCTCGCTGGGCTCGACGCCCGAGTCCACGATGGTGACGTGCTCGGAGCTGACCTTCTTGCCGACCATGTCGGCGAAGATGCTGATGCCCTTGCGGTTGAAGTCGGCCTCCATGCCGTGACCGATGGCCTCGTGCAGCAGGATGCCCGACGCGCCGGCGGCCAGCACCACGGGCTGCTCACCCGCGGGGGGCCGGCGGGCCTCGAAGAGGATCATGGTGCGGTCGACCGCCTGCTTGACCAGCAGGTCGATCTGTTCCTGATCGTAGAAGTCGAAGCCGCGACGGCCCGCCAGGTTGGAGCTGTTGGACTGGGTCTCCTCGCCCTTGCGCGCGGTGACAGTACACCAGACGCGGGTCATGGGGCGCACGTCCATGTGCATGGCTCCCGTCATGTCAGCGATCAGCACATGCTCCTCGTAGTCGGACCACAGCACCCGCACCTTCTCGACGGCCGGGTCGGCGGCCTGGGCCTGGGCCGCGATCTTCTCGATCAGCGGCAGCTTGGCGGCCACGCCCACGTCGGACAGCGGCTGCACCAAGGTGTACAGGCCCTTGTGCTCCTTGTACCGGAAGGCCTCGATGGCCGGGCCCCCGCCCGCCTGGGCGATGGACGACGCGGTGCGCGCCGCCTGGAGCATGGACTCGAGGGTGAGGTCCTCAGTGAAGGCGTAGCCGGTCTGATCGCCCACAACGCAGCGCAGGCCCACGCCGAGATCGACGCTGGAGCTGGCGTTGGAGACGATGCCGTCCTCGAGGGTCAGGCTGCTCGAGCGGCTGTGCTGGAAGTACAGCTCGGCCTGATCGGCACCCCGGGCGGTCAGCTCCGACAGCACGGACCGAATCACAGCCTCATCCACGCCGAACCAGGTGAGGAAGGGGTTGGCCGGGGTGACGGCGGACTCGATGGGGGCAGTCTTGGCACAGCCGGCCAGGAAACTGGGCATGGACATCATGCACACTCCTGCCGCGCTGGCGCCGATGAACTCACGGCGCGTGGGAGGTCGCATGGGGACTCCTGCGGTTGGCGGACCCAGAGGCCGTAACCCGCCAGCGACCGACCGTTGGCGGCCCCTGGCAGCGACGTTCCTGCCGACGGAATCCAGTAGCGGACGCTACTCGCTCCCCCCTCCGAGCACCTCCTGCACCGTCGCCACCAGGGCAGCCAGCTCGAAGGGCTTCTCGAGGAAGGCCCGGGCGTGGGCTCCCACCGAGGCGGGTAGGTCGTCCTCGGCCGAGTACCCGGACCACAGCACCACGGGCAGGCGGGGATCGCGGGCCAGGAGCCGCCGCAAGGTCTCGGGCCCCGAGATGCCGGGCATACTCAGGTCCAACAGCACCAGGTGGATCTCCCGGGCATGGGCCAGGTGGAGGTCCAGGGCGCTCTCGCCGTTGACCGCCTCGAGCACGCGGTAGCCGAACTCCTCGAGCACCTCTCGGGCCAGCTCGCGCACCGGTGCCTCGTCGTCCACGACCAACACGGTCTGGCCGCCACCACGGGACAGCTCACGCACGGGATCCACGGTGTGGTCCCGCCGCTCGGGGGCACAGGAGGGCAGGTAGCAGGTGAAGGCGGCGCCATGCCCCGGCTGGCTCTGGACCGTGACCCTGCCACCGTGCTGGTCCACGATGCCGTAGACCACCGAGAGCCCAAGGCCCGTGCCCTGATCCGCCGGCTTTGTGGTGAAGAAGGGCTCGAAGATCCTGGCCTGGGTGGCCTCGTCCATGCCGATGCCGTTGTCGCCCACGGTGAGCACCAGGGAGGGATCCGGCAGTCCACGAGGAAGAGGTGGGCCCGGCTGACCCTTGCCCGCGCAGGACAGCTCGATGGTGATGCGGGGCTCGGTGAGGCCGCCGTGGAGCTGCGCCTCTTCGAGGGCGTGGCGAGCGTTCAGGCCCAGGTTGAGCAGCACCTGCTGCACCAGGCCCGCGTCCCCCAGGAACCAGAAGCTGCCCTTGGGCGGCGACCAGCGCACCTGGATGGCGCGATCCATGGACCGGCTCAAGAACTGGCAGACATCGTCCACGATCGGCACGAGGTCGTGGGGTCTCTTGAAGACCTCCGCGCGGCGGCTGAAGGCCAGCACCTGCTTGACCAGGGCCGTGGCCCGCTCGGCCGCCGCCGCCGCGGCCTCGCTTCGCCGCAGCAGCTCCCGGTCCGCACCCGCCTGGGCCTGGATGCGCTCGAGGTGGCCGCGGATGGGGGTGAGCAGGTTGTTCAGGTCGTGGGCCATGCCCCCGGCGAAGCGGCCCATGGCCTCCATCTTCTGGGACTGGCGGAGCTGCCGCTCGAGCTGCTGTCGCTGGGAGGTGTCGCGGATGGCGATCACCCCCCCCTCGAGGGAGCCGTCGGGGCGGAACACAGGGGACCAGCGGAACTCCACGCTGACCTTGCTGCCGTCCTTGCGCCGCAGCATGGCGTGGAACGGCGCGGCGGCGGGGCTGTCCGCCTGCTGGCGGGCGCGGGCCGGCTGGAGTGTGGCCCCCTGGAGGTCCTGAGGCTCGAGCAGCCGGGTGCCCGGCGCCCCCACCAGCTCCTCGGCCGAGAAGCCGGTGATGCGGGCTGCGGCCGGGTTGGCGTACAGGATGGTGCCCTGCAGGTCCACGCGCACCACCCCGTCCAGCAAGGCCTCGAGGGTGCTGCGGTGCTCCTCGTGCAGGGCTTCGAGATCACCCGCCCACTCGAGCACCTCGGCCTGCAGGGTGGCGCTGTGGGTGGCCAGCTTGGACGAGCTGACCTCGAGGGCCTGGGACAAGCGGGCCAGGTCTGCGTAGCGTCCCAGATCGCGCAGTGCGGTCAGCGCCAGATCACCCATGGCTCGCAGCGCGGCCAGGTCCAGGCCCTCGAAGGCCCCCTCGCGCCCCTCGTGCTCGAGGTGGAGCACCCCACAGCCGCTCTCCCCCTCGGACAAGGGAAGGCACAACCACGAGCGAGACGGCTGCGCGGCGTCAGGGGTGCGAGCGTGAGCGCCGGCCCCCACAGCACCGCTGCCCGAGGTCTCCCCGCTGCGATGAACCCGCCGCACCAGCTCGATGGGCCAGCCGTGGAAGCCGTCGATGGGCTGCCTGGCTGCGCTGGGCAGGGTGGCCGGACCGGCGGACGCCAGGTGGACAAGCTCCCCGGCCTCCCGGTCGAAGAACGCCAGGCGGCGGGCTCCGCTGAAGTCCACCACCGCCTCGGCGAGGCGCAGGGCCAGCCTGCTGGGATCGAGGCCCTCGCTCAGGGTCCGCGCAGCCTTCCCGGCGGCCTGAACCTGTGCCTGAGGCAGCGCCCCCGGCAGCTCGGTGGCCGTCCCACTGGAAGCTGGGGGTGAGGCGGGCCCACCCCCGGCTGCGGCGGCACCCCAGCGGCGCGACGCGTCCCGAGCCCCCTCGAGGAACAGGGCCGCGGTCCGGCCGTGGCCGGCGGCTGTGTGGAAGCGGGCGGCGCGGGCGCACGCCAGCGCCTCGAGCTGGAGGAAGCCCTGGGATGCAGCGGCCTCGACCGCCTGCACGAAGATCGCGGCGGCGGCCTGGTCCTGACCCCGCACAGCCGCCAGCTCGGCGGCGGCCAGGGCGCGCCTGGGTTCATAGGTGGCGGGCCCCAGCTGCGCCCAGGTCTCGAGGGCCGCGAGGTGAGCCTCGGCCCGCTCGATGGCGCCCGCGCGCTGCTCGGCAGCGAGCTGCGGGTACTCGTGGCACAGCAGCACGGTCTCGAACAGCGCAAACTCCGCCAGCGCCACCATGCCTGCGGCCGTGGCCAGCTCCGGCCGCAGCGCGTCCGCGTGGCGACGAGCGGTGGCGAAGTCCTCCGTGAGCACGGCATGAATCATGTAGAGCAGGTACACGTGGACTCGGGCCACCCGGTAGTGCTCCAGGGACGCGGCCAGGTCCTCGACCTCCACCCCATCGAGCCCGAGCTCCTCCAACAGCTCGCCTTGACCGCTAAGCCGCCCCATGACCTGGACCACCGCGCCCGTGACGGTGGCGGCATCGTCGTAGCAGATGGTGTCCCGCACCAGGCGCAGCTGCTCCACGCTGCGCTGCAGGGCGCCGGGGAGCGGCAGGCCCCGGTAGAACAGCCCCAGGCAGCCGTTCATGGCCAGCCAGCCCGCGTAGTCGAACTGCCCGTGCTGCAGCGCCACGTTCACCGCCCGGAGGCCGAGCTCGAGGCCCGAGTCCAGGGAGCGGGTCCAGTGGTTGATGAAGTTGACGTACAGGTGGATCACGGGCGCATATTGGCTGCGATCCGGCCGCTGCCGCTCGAGCTCGAGGGCCAGCTTCCCGAAGGCCTGGCCCTGCTCGTGCTGACCCGAGACGCTGCACAGCAGGCCCTGGAAGACAAAGGCCAGGGGCGCCAGGGACCCGTTGCCGTGCTCGAGGCAGAGGTTCACCATGCGGGTGATCACCCAGGGCATGATGGCCGGGTAGACATAGGAGACCGGAGCCATAGCCCCCAGCAGCGACAGCTCCAGGGCATGCCGGCCAGGGGGCATGGGCGAAGCCTCGGCCAGCTCTGGTACCTGCCTGCCCCCCATCAGCGCCGGCTGGCGCGCAGCCTCGCGGCCCACCAGGCGCGTCCAGCCTTCCACGTCGTCCCTCTCGGGCAGCTCCGAGCCGAGCTCGGCCAGGCCCGAGAGGGCTTCGCCCAGCCCCTGGACGTACCGTGCCGCGTGGACCAACATGGTGACGCGCTGCACCCGCAGGGCCACCACCTCCTCCTGGCCGCCGGCCAGCGCCAGGGCACGGTCGAGCAGGCCCTCCGCGCGATCGAAGCGACCCGTGGCCTGCATGGCCTGGGCCAACAAGCGGTGCAGCTCCAGGGAACGCTCCTGTGACGCCTCCGAGGACGGCAGGACCTCGAGAGCCGCCTCGAGGTGGCGCTCACCTGTACTCCACGCTGCACAGGCGACGGCCTGATGGCCGGCCTCCATCAGCAGCTCGATGCGAGCCTGGCGGGCGGCGGGTTTTTCGCCCTGGGGGGAGAGCTGGTGGAGCTGGTCGGCCACGGTGAAGAGCACCCGCACGCTCTGGTCCTGGTTCCAGGCTCGACGCAGCCTGCGCACGATGCGGCGGTGGTTGCTCCTGCGGGTGTCGGCCTCGAGGGCCTGGTAGATGGACTGGTGCAGGCGTTCGTGGGCGAAGCGCCAGCAGCGACCCAGCTCGGGCCTGCCCACCACCCCCTGTCGATCGCAGCGCACCACCATGCCCGCCTGCAGCGCGGGCTCGAGCAAGTCCATCACATCCAGCAACGGGTGGCCGGAGGCCAGGGCCAGCAGCTCGCCATCCAGCTCGGGGCCCAGACAGGACCCCAGCTCCAGCAGCCCACGGGTGGCCGCCGGCAGGCTGGACACCGCGCTGGCCACCACTTGGGGTTCACTCCGCGCCTCAGCCAGATCTGCAGACGCCGCGAGGTCCCAGCACCAGGCCCCGGCCCGGTGCGTCAACGCCCCGAACGCCTGCAGCTTGACCAGGAAGCGCTGGGTGGCCCATGGGTTCCCCTGGCCCTGGTCGTAGGTGAGCCGCGCGAGGGGCGCCACACGCGCGGGCTCCGTCGAGAGCAGATCGGCGACCATGGCCTGGACGTCTTCCTGGGCCAGGGGTGCCAGGGAGATGCGCAGCGCCTGGTCCACCGCCAACCCCAGGGCTCCGCGCACCGCGGCGAGGTCCAGGCAAGGGGGCTCACAGGGAGTGCGCAGGGCGCAGATCACCAGCACGCCAGGCCCACTGTCGCCACCAACCAGCCGGCCCAGGAGGCGCAGGCTCGAAGGCTCGGCCCACTGCAGGTCGTCCAGGAAGAGCACCAGCGGGCTGGACTCGGCCGCGAAGCAGCACACCAGGCGATGCACCAGCAGCTCGAAGCGCTGCTGAGCCTCCTGGGGTGCCATGGCCGGGGGCGGCGGCCGGGGACCGGTGAGCAGCTCCAGCTCGGGCAGCAGGCCCGTGAGCAGCGCCAGGCCTCCTCCGACCTCCCGCTCCAGGTGAGCCCTGAGGCTGGCGTGGGCTTGGTCCGGCTCGGCCAGCAGGCTGCTCACCACCCCGTCCAGCGCGGCCAACAGACCCTCGAGGGGCCCCGTGCGCTGGCGCACCCAGCTCCCCCGGCTGACGCGACCGCCCTCGATGCGCATGGGCTCGATGAGGGACTCCACCAGCCGCGTCTTGCCAATGCCCGCGGGGCCATCCAGCAACACCAGGGAGCCCTCACCGCGCTGGGCCCGGTGGAACGCCTCCCACAGCTGACGAACCTCGTCCAACCGTCCGTGCAGGCGCTCTGCAGGGCCGAGGGTGACGCGCTCCTGGGGAGGGGTGATCATCGCTTGGGAGAGTAGAGGACCGCGGTGAGCAGGAGTGCGGATTGTGCCACAGCCGGCCGCCCCTGCCCATGGGTCGCCATCCCACCCGCCGTTCAGGGCTGGACAGGCGGACAATCCAGCGCAAACGTCAGCCGCTCCAGCCGGTTAGCTGCCCTCAGCCAGCGCAGCCACCGCACCGAAGCCCCAGGAGCGACCGTGGACACCACAGCCATCAGCGCCGTCCTGGCCCTGGCTGCGGTCAACTACGGCGAGGTGCAGCAAGGGCGGCCCAGCTGGAGCCAGCGCGACATGCAGACCGCCACCAACCTGGTGCGGGTCGACCCCATGGCCTGGGCCGGCGACTACGGCTGCTCCACCGCCGCCTTCACCAGCAGCGAGCGCAGCGACAAGCCGCCGCTGCTGTACCACGACGGCTTGACCGAGATCGCTCAGCTGCACAGCCAGGACATGGCCGCCCACGGCTTCATGGGCCACGACAGCTGGAATGGCACCAGCTTCGGCGACCGGGTCTGGCCCTACTACCCAGGCTCCACCATCGCCGAGAACGTGGCCTGGGGCTATGCGGACAGCGCCCAGGTCGTCTGGCAGGGCTGGATGTGCAGCGCCGACCACCGGGCCAACATCATGAGCGGGGCCTTCACAGACCTGGGCTGCGGCGTGCAAGACGCCTACTACACCCAGGACTTCGGAGGAGGCGCGGGCCAGCCCCACCAGCCCGTGGCCATGGGGGTCCACTCCCCGGAGCGCCCCCAGGGCGCCGTCACCTTCCTGGTCACCTTCGACGACAGCGCGCCGACGTGGTTCGCGGTGGAGACCCCCAGCGCCTGCCTGGACCTCGAGCGCTTCGTGGGCAGCGAACACCGCGGCGGTTGGCAGGTCCAGGCCAGCGCTGAGGCCGGGTGCGTTCCCTACCGCTTCCTCTGGACCTCCCATGGCAGCGAGCTGCAAGCCATGCCCACCACCGGGGCCTACCAGTACGGCGCCGGCTGCGATCCCTGGGTGGCCCAGCCGCCCCAGGGCTGCTCCGATGGCCCCGATCCGACGGACAGCGGCCAGGGGGACACGGGAGAAGCGTGTGCTCACGACGACCGCAACTGCGACGGACGGCCGGACCGGCCCGTCGACGGCAGTCCCGGTCCAGGCTGCGGCTGCAGCGGCAACCCCACCGCAGCGGGCCTGTGGCTGGGCCTGCTGGCGCTGGCGGGCCCGGGGGCCCGACGCCGATGCTCGGTTCAGGAGCCGGGCCCCACGTCCCCACGGGCGTTGCCCAAGTAGCGGTTGCCCCGCAGCGTCGCCTCGACCCCGGGCTGGACCAGGACACCCCAGCCTGCGGAGTCCTGCAGCGTAGTATCCACGATGGTCCCCTCGGCCTCGAGGGTGACGTTGGCACCGTCCCATCCACCGCCAAAGGCGATGTTGCAGCTCTCGAACCAGGAGCCCCCTCCTGACGCTGACACGGTGATGCCCTCCCAGCCCCCTGGCGTCTCGGTGATGTGGGTGAACGCCATGGCGCCGGCACGAATCGCCGCTCCATCCATCACCAGCGACCCGCCGTCGTCGAAGACCAGGGTGGCGGGCCCGGTCAAGGTCACCGGCACCCCCTCGAAGCGCAGCTCCCCCTGGATCAGGACGTGGGAGGGCGGCCAGACGCTGAGGTTCAGCTCCTCGGTCACGGTGGCGTCCAGCACCACCACCCCGTCGAAGCTGGACCCGCTGTAGTCGTTCTCGCCCACATAGGGCAGCATCGCCAGAGGAACCGCCAGGCCGTAGCCCTCGCCAGCGAAGCTGCAGCCGGACAGCTGAGAGTACACCGTGGTGTCCAGGCCGCCGGTGATGTTCAGCGCCGTGCCCGGTGCGTTCTCGATGTCGCTGTAGCGGAAGGTGAGCGCGGGGACCGCGGACTCCACGCGCCCCCCCGCGATGCTGGCCCAGCGGAAGTCCGCGGTGGCGGCCTCGGCGTCGATCCAGATCTCGAAGCTGGCGCCCTCCCAGCCGAACACGGCCGCCGTGGCGGTGCTGGTCCCCCGCATCACGATGGCGCCGCCCGCTTCGATCACCACGTCGTCGGCCAGGGCCAGCATGGCCCCCTCCTCGATCCACAGGGTGCCACCTTCCACCACCGTGAGGCGCTCGCTCAGGTAGGGCACCTCGAGGGCTCCCAGCCCCACCGGGACGTCGAGGGTGTCGCCAAGCAAGCGCACCGCCGCGCCGTCCACCTGGTCCAGGTAGACCCCGGAGAGCAAAGCCGCCGCAGCCCAGGGGATGGACAGGGGCTCGTCCACATACGCGATCTCCAGCTCCTCCAGGACCGTGAACTCGGTGCCTGAGGCGTACAGGCCGCGCAGGGTGGAGTTGCTCAGGATGAGGTTGGACAAGGACGCCTGCCCGCCCTCGAGAGCCAGCAGCGCGCCCTCCGATCCCGCGTGACGCAAGGTGGCGAAGGCCAGGTTCACCACCGCGCCCTGGCCCACCACCCCCACCCAGTCGCCCGCCGTGGGGAAGGCCTCGGCGCTGGCGAAGAGCACCGGCGCGTCCGATGTGCCCACCGCCGACAGCTGGCCGCCCTCCACGCGCAGCGCGGTCCCCTGCTCGGCCAGCACCTCCACGCCCGGCTCCACAATGAGCGAGCCTTCGACCACCACGTCACAGGTGATGAGGTGTCCTACCCCCGCCTCCCAGGTCTCAGCGTCGGTGATCACGCCGCAGTGTTCGATGACCGTGGGTGCCTCCGGACCGTCGGTGTCCATAGGAGCGCCCTTGGGGCAACCCGCCGCCGCAACCGCCAACAGGGACAGCCAGCGCCTGGCTTGCCCCGAACGAACGCGTGTCCCTCTCCCCTGACTCATGACGACCTCCGGTGGTTACCTGCATGATAGCACCGGACTCCCACCACCATGGGGGCCTGCTTGCGAAGCTGGACATGTCCCGGATCGCGAGGAATACTGCGAGCAACCACCCCTGGAGTCCCCATGCTGCGCTCCCGCCTGCTGCGCCGTGTCTCCCTGCTACTCGGCTCCTCCCTGGGGGTCGTCGACTGCGTCACCTACGAGTACGGCGCGCTGATGACGGGCTACCGCGTCAGCGGCACGACCGTGGACGCCGACAGCGGCGAGGGCATCCCGGGCATCCAGGTGGAGTCCCAGGGAAGCACCACCACCTCCAAGGCCACAGGCGCCTGGGAGCTCTTCATCACGGACGACATCGACTGCGCCAGCAGGCCCTGCACGGTGACCGGCACCGACGTCGACGGGCTCGACAACGGGTCCTACGCCGACGGCCAGGCCAGCTACACGGCCAGCGCTGGCGACACCGCCGACGAGGCCACCGACGTCCTGATCGAGCTGCAACCCGTCGAACCCGACACCGGGGCCTGACTCGCCTAAGCCGCATCCATCCGACAGCCCGCGGCCGCGCTCAGTGACCCAGGATCCATCGCCTCCTCCTCGACGTCCTGAGGGGTGCCCCACAGCTGAGCCATGGTCGGACCGTCCTGCACATGGCCTGGACCCCTCAGGAACTCGGCGACCTCGTGAAGCCAGACTCGACGGCCGATGCGAGTGTACCAGCGCATGCCGTGGCGGAGAGCAGGATCGGGGTGCGCCAGCAGGCGGCGCAGGGCGGCGGGACGCGCCTGGACGATGACCTCGATGGCCTTGACCCAGGTGAACAGGCTGCCGGGCCGCAGCCGGCCCGACTGCAACACCTGGTGCTTGTAGTCCCACCTGCGCGCGTCGGTCTGGATGACCCTGCGCCCCTGCGCGTCCCTGTAGAAGGGGGTCCAGCGGTGGGGAGTCACGTACAAGGTCTGGATCTGGTCGGGATCGTAGGCCAGGATCTGGCGCAGGCCCTGCAGCAGGCTGCGGTGGGACTCGTCGTCGAAGCCCACCACCCAGGTGGCCATGGACAGGATCCCGTGCCGGCGCAACAGCTGGATGGCCTGGCGATCCGTGGCCGCAGCGCCGCCCTTGCGCACCCGCCGCAGGGTCTGCGGGTCGGTGTTCTCCATGCCCAGCAGGAAGCGCTCCACCCCTGCCCGCCGGTACAGGTGCAGGATGTCCGCGTCGCGCACGATGTCGTCCGCCCGGGTGGAGCCGACGATGGTCACCGACACCCGCTCCGCGATGAGCGCCTCGAGGAAGGCCAGCCACGGGCCGCGCAGGGCCGTGGGGTTCTCGTCCGCCAGGTTGAACACCTCCACCCCGTGCTCCCGGTGAAGCGCGGCGATCTCGCGGGCGAAGGCCACCGGGTCCCGGTGACGCCAGCGTGTCCAGAACCCTCGCTGGCCGCAGTATGTGCAGCGGTGGGGGCAGCCGCGGGAGAACTGCACCACCACAGCGCGCTTGCCACCCCAGTAGCGGTAGCGCCTCAGATCGACGAGCTCCCAGCCCACCCGGAAAGCCTCGAGATCGTCCAGCAGCGGCGCCGGGGCGGTGGCCTCTGGCGCGCCCCTGTCCCGATAGGCGATACCGCGCACCCCGACCACAGGCTCCCCTCGCTCCAGCGCCCGGATGAGCGCGGCCGCGGTGCGCTCGCCCTCCCCCCGGACGATGAGGTCGATGGCGGGCTCTTCCTGCAGAACCTCGCGCCAGTGGTAGGTCGGAAACACGCCGCCGTAGATGATGAGCACGCCGGGTCGGGCGCGCTTCAGGGCCCTGGCCAGGCGGGCGACGCCAGGGTGGGCCGAGGTGGAGCCGGAGTGGCCCAGCAACACGGCCTCGGGCCTGGAAGCGAGCACCCGCGCCACGATCCGGTCATCGGGCAGCAGCTCCAGATCGGCGTCCACCAGCGCCACGCCGTGGCCAGCGTCCAGCAGGGCGCCGCCGATGCACAGCAGCCCCAGGGGAGGCAGGTGCTCGTCGGGGATGCGACTGCCGATGGCGGTGTGGGGCGGGTTGAGCAGGGTGACGCGCATGGGAGACCTCTGGAACCAGACAGCTCCAGTACGCCCGACAGGCGCGGGATCGTGCCCTCGGCACCATCACGCCGCGAGCTTTGCACCCCGCCTGCACAGCCTGCAGGTCAGCCGTCGCGCCGCCGCCTCAGGGTGGCCCCGCCCAGCAGCCCGAAGCCCAGCAGCAGCCCGGCGCTGCTGGTGCCCTCGGGGCCGCCCAGGCAGCCGCACTTGCGCCACTCTTCCTTGCCGGTGTCGTCCGCCCGGCTGTCCCCCGTCTCGTCGGGGGGATCGGTCTCTTCGGGGGGGGCGGTGTCGGTGTCGTCGGGCCCCGGGTCGGTGTCCTCCTCGCAGTAGCCCTCAGGGTCGCTGGCGTACTCGTTGTCGCAGTCCTGCGAGATCCAGATGGGGGAGCTGTAGGCCACCTCGCCGTCGCTCTGGACCACGCTGAGGTAGACGGCGTAGTCGCTGCCATCCCACTCGCTCCAGGCGAACTGGCTCTGCTCGTCCAGGGTCATGGGCGTGGCCTGGTGGAGCTCCTCAGGGCGCGAGCTGGCGACCAGCTTCACGGCGGTCAGGCCCACCTCGGCCACCGTGTCGGTGCCGTGGACCTCCCAGGTGAAGGTAGGGTTGCGAGCGATGATCTCGTCGCCCGAGCGCACGGTGGTGGCCCCCTCGACCAGCTCGAAGACCACCACGATGCGGGCCCCGCTGGTGGCGAAGGTGCGCCGGTTGGCCATGGCGTCGAAGATCTTGGCGCGGCTGAGATCGGTGGCCCAGAAGGCGCCCAGCCCCGACAGCTCGTACTTGAAGGACAGGGGGTTGCCCATCCAGCCGTCGTGGTTGTCCGTCGCGGCGAAGAAGCCGAAGCGATGCCCCCGTGACAGCCCCTCGCTGATGTTGCCGGCCTCGATGGTGTCCACCGTGTCGCCCCACTCGGAGTAGACCTCGACCCCGGCGCGGAGCTCATCGTCGTGGTCGGTCCAGTTGCGGCCGGTCGAGACCGTGGCGTGGGGCAGGATCACCGAGCGGGTGCCCTGGCTGGTCTCGAGATCCCGGGCCAGCTGCAGCAGGCTGCCGACCCCCTCGAGCCCGGTGATGTCGGCGTGGGCGCCGTGAAAGCCCACGCAGTCGTCGAAGTAGATGTTGTGGTGACCGTCGCTGGTGCCCGAGTAGTTGCCCATCCACTCCGAGCCCAGCATCACCAGGTAGCGGCCCTCTTCGGTGACCTCGCTGCAGTTGCGCTGGAGCTCGGCCCACAGCACGGCGTCGTCCATCTCCACGGTGCTCATCTTCATGGACTCGCAGCTGAGGTCGTGGCCCAGGGCATCCCGGGCGTAGACGTGGTTCTCGTCCACCTCCGAGCCGTCCTCGTAGACGATGGTGTGGCCGTGGTGGGAGTGCAGATCGCCCCAGTACAGCCGCTGCTCGGGGGCCGCGGTGCTGACCACGATGGGGTTGGAGCTGACGGTGAAGGTGCCCGCGGTGACCTCGACCCGGTGGACCCCTTCGTCCTCGATGCTCAGCCCGAAGTCGAGCCAGCCCTGGTTGGCCTCGTCGAAGTCCTTGCTGACGCCGCCGTAGGCACCCGCGACGGTGGCGGTCTCGCCCCAGGCGGGGATGGGATTTCCCAGCCGATCCAGGGCCGTGACCTTGAGCACGAAGGGCTCCCCCGCCTGCACGAACGACGGGCCGGAGACCCACAGCAGCGCAGCGTCGCGCTCGGCCTCCACCTGCAGCTCGGGGTAGGGCTGGACCGCCTGCCAGCCCGCGTCCGCGATGTGCTCGAAGGCGCGCCACTGCCACCGCTGGAAGGCGCGGTCCGGGAACTGGTGGGCGCAGTTCGCGTCGGTGGAGCTGTCTCCCACCCGCAGGGTGATGGTGTCGCCCTCGAGCAGCTCACCGCTGTCGAGGTAGACGTCGGTGTACGCGTAGCGGTGTACGTCATGGCTCACAGTGGAGCGCTCGAGCAGCACCGTGGCGACGCCCGAGGTGGCGACGGTGACCAGGGAGCCCGAGGCCACGTCGGTCTCGGGCTGCAGCGCGCTGCACTCGGCCGCGTCCACCTGAGGGGCGCCCCACTTGGACCAGCGCATGCCGTGACCCCAAGGGTCCTCGATGCGCACGTAGTCGCCCTGGGCCATGCCGCCTGGACCCACGGTGTAGATGTAGTCCACCGTGTCCTTGGTCTGGACCGTGAAGGCGGACCTGGACAAGGCCGCAGCACCCTGGGGATCGCTGCCCATGGCGGCCATGTCGGGAGCGTCGCCCCACACCTCACCGTAGGGTGGAGGGGGCGCCGGAGGCGGGTCGGCGGCCAGCGCGCCATGGGGCGCCAGCGCGAGCAGGACGACGGAGCTGACGATCTTCATGCTGGCCTCGTATCCGGGGCCGAGCCCATGGGCCGGGCGCAGATGGGTCCACGCCCCCACCATGCCGTCGACCCGACCCGTGGGCAAGGCTCGAGTGCCAAGGCGGTTACCCACCTGAGCGGTGGAACCCGACGGGTCCAGGGTGATAGGCGGAACAGCCGGATCGGAGGATCGAGATGAGTCACTTCGTGGTCCACGGGGGCAAGCCCCTCAGCGGCGAGATCACCGCGAGCGGCAACAAGAACGCCGCCCTGCCCATGATCGCGGCCACCCTGCTCACCGACGATCCGGTGGTGCTCGACAACCTGCCCGCCATCCGGGACGTGGCCGCCATGCTCGAGATCCTCGAGTTCCTCGGCGCCAGCGTGGTGCGCCAAGGCGATCGCGCCACGGTCTGTGCCGCCGGGGTCGACAAGGCCGAGATCCCCTGGGAGCTGTGCGAGAAGACCCGCACTTCGTTCCTGATGGTGGCCCCCCTGCTGTCCCGCTGCGAGCGGGTGAAGCTGCACCGCCCTGGCGGCGACGCCATCGGCCGACGGCGGCTGGACCCCCACTTCTACGGCCTGCGCAGCCTGGGGGTGGAGGTGGACGAGGACAGCTTCGAGTTCCGCGCACCCCAGCGGCTCCAGGGCCGCCAGCTGTTCTTCGATGAGGCCAGCGTCACCGCCACCGAGCACATCATGATGGCCGCGGTGCTCGCCGAGGGCGTCACCACCATCCTCAACGCCGCGGGCGAGCCCCACGTCCAGGACCTGGCGCGCATGCTCATCTCCATGGGGGCCGCCATCGAGGGCGCCGGCACCAACGCCATGACCATCACCGGCGTGGAGCGCCTGGGCGGCGCCACCCACCGGGTCACCTCCGACCACGTCGAGGCCGCCAGCTACCTGGCCCTGGCCGCGGCCACCGGCGGCGAGCTCACCGTACGGGGCACCTCGCGGGGCCACTACTGGATGATCCACCGGGTGTTCGAGCGCTTCGGCCTGAAGCTGGAGCTCGAGTCCGATCACATCTTCCTGGCGGGCGGCCAGCGGGCCCAGGTGCTGGCCGATGCTGGCGGCGCCATCCCGCGGGTGGACGACGGCCCCTGGCCCCAGTTCCCGTCGGACTGCATGAGCGCCATGCTGGTGCTGGCCACCCAGGCCCACGGCACCGTGCTGTTCTTCGAGAAGATGTTCGAGAGCCGCATGTACTTCGTCGATCCGCTGGTCCGAATGGGCGCCAACATCATCGTCTGCGACCCCCACCGGGTGGTGATCACCGGCCCGTCCCGGCTGCGCGGAGCCACCCTGCGCAGCCCGGACATCCGCGCCGGCATGGCCCTGGTCATGGCCGCCCTGTGCGCCACCGGACGCCCCAGCATCATCCAGAACGCCGAGGTCATCGACCGGGGCTACGAGGACTTCGAGCACAAGCTGCAGGCCCTGGGGGCCGACATCGTGAGAAGGGACGGGTAAGCTCCAAGCCAGGCCCGGACCCAGGAGAACCCCATGGACGAGAAGCTCTGGACCCCGCTGCTGGTCGGTCTGCTCTGGGTCGCCTTCGCCGCCGTCTCCATCGCCGTGGCCACGGGCCTGGGCCCACGCAGGCTGCTGCCGGTCAAGCTGCGCATCGGCGGCCTGCTGCTGACCATGAGCGCGGTGGCCCTGCACGGCTGCGGCGAGCCCGAGGCCGAGTGCTACGCCGCGCCGCGGGACAGCGGCGACACCGACACCGACACCGACACCGACACCGACACCGACACCGACACCGACTCGGACGCCGACACCGACCTGTCGGCGGCGTAGCCACCCCCATCGCGAAGCAACCCCACCACGACCGGGGGTCGCACACCACTTGCTTCGCCATGGGTGGCTCCACCCTCGAGACCACCGTAGCCGTCACCGGCACCAGATCCGGCCGGGCGAGCCAGCGCCCCAGTGCCAGGCCGAAGCCACCACTCCCCAGCCATGATGCGAATGCGCAACATTTCCCACCCGTCATGTTGCGGACGCGCAACACCTGGCCATTGCGCGACCTGCCCACAACCCTCGAACGCCGACAATCAAGCTGTGAGAGATGTGGGCACACTCCTTGCTAGTGGACCCACCCTCACGCGTTGTCCACGCTGCTTCCCACCAGGAGACACCATGAAGTCCATGCTCGCTTTGCTCCCCCTGCTCGGCGCCCTGGCGCTGCCCGCCACCGCGGATGCCGCCAAGATCCCCCTGACCGACGACACCTGGATCATGCCCGGCGGCTACATCCAGCCCTGGCTCTACCTGCCTGTGGACTCCGACGAGGGCGGCGTCACCCCCGACTTCTTCATCCGTCGCGCCTTCTTGTTCACCGGCGCCAAGCCCACCGCCAACACCTACGTGTTCCTGGGCGGCCTGGCCTCCAACCTGGGCAAGGCCGGCGAAGCCAACAACACCTTCGTCATCATCGACGCCTGGGCCGAGTACAACCACAGCCCCAAGTTCAACCTGGACGTCGGCTTCTTCCGCGTCCCGTTCACCCGCCATCACCTGGTGGCCGGCAGCAAGCTTCACGGGCTGGACTTCCACACCGCCTACATCAAGCAGAGCGGCGTCGCCTCCCTGCGCGACGTCGGCATCCAGGCCCGCGGCCTGCTCATGGAAGACCACCTCGAGTACCGCCTGGCGATCATGGATGGCTACGAGCCCAACCCGCTCAACGGCGTGCCCCGGATCATCGCCCGCGCCACCTACCATGTCTTCGACGCCGACAAGGGCCTCAAGGTCCAGGGCGCCCACCTGGGCAAGAAGAAGTACCTAAGCTTCGCCGGCGCGGTGGACCTCGAGCCCTCCTACGGCGAGAACGGCGACGACTTCGCCTGGGCCGCAGCCGCCGATGTGTTCGCCGACATCCCCATGGGCGACAACGGCATCGTGGCCACCGCGGTCTACCAGATCCACGGCCCTGACGGCTCCATGCCCGAAGGCATGGGCGTCTGGGGCGACCTGGGCTACCGCATCGACAAGGTCGAGCCCCTGGTCGCGGCCGAGTGGTACGACGCCGCGGCCAGCGACAACGTGGGCGACCGCCTGGCCATGATGGGCGGCGTCAACTGGTGGATGCGGGACCACAACACCAGCCTGAAGTTCCAGGTGGGCGCTGCCCAGGTCGATGGCGCCGACAGCTGGGGCATCGAGGCGATGCTGCAGAACCAGTTCGCATTCTGAGTGTGGGGGGTGGGGGGATGTGTTCCCCGGGGGGGGGACCCCACCGCAGCGACGGAGCCACACGCCGGTGACGGCCCAGCCCCGCGGTCGCCGGGCCTGGATCAGGTCCGGCTGGCCACGCGTCCGTAGCGCCGCAGGTAGTAGCGATACTGGTCGTAGGACAGCTCGAGCCTGCGGGCGGCTGCAGCCTGGTTGCCAGCCTCGGCATCCAAGGCCTCGATCACCAGCCTGCGCTTGAGCGCCTCGACCGCCTGGGCGAAGCTGCCCGTCAGATCGGCGCAGGGTGCTGCCACGACCGGCTGTAGACCGAGATCGGCCAAACGAATGGCGGGCTCGCCGGTGCGGTAGGCGGCTCGCTCGACCATGGTCTTGAGCTCGCGCACGTTGCCGGGGAAGGGCTGACGCTCGAGGGCCTCGAGGGCCGCTGGCTCGAGCTCGTGAGCCTGCACCCCCGGGACCTCCAGGGCGAACGCGGCCAGGAAGTGCCGGGCCAGGGGAGCCACGTCCACCGGCCGCTCGCGCAGGGGGGGCACGACGATCTCGGCGAACGCCAGCCGGTCGTAGAGGTCCTTCTGGAAGCGCCCCTGGTCCATGGCCCGCTCCAGGTCGGCGTTGGTGGCCGCGACGATGCGGGCTTGCACCTTGATCTCCTGGGCTCCGCCCACCCGGCGCAGGGTGCCGTACTCCACCACCCGCAGGATCTTCTGCTGGAAGGACAGGGGCATGTTCCCGATCTCGTCCAGGAACAGTGTGCCCTCGCCGGCCAGCTCGAACTTGCCCAGGACCTTGCGCTCCGCCCCCGTGAAGGCGCCGCGCTCGTGGCCGAAGAGCTCGGACTCGAGCAGGGCTTCGGAGAAGGCGGCGCAGTTGACCGCCACGAAGGGGCCAGGGCGCTCGCTCGCCTGGTGGATGGCGCGGGCCACCAGCTCCTTGCCCGTGCCCCGCTCGCCACGCACCAGCACCGGGCGCGGCACCGCCGCCACCCGCTCCACCAGATCCAACACCGCCAGCATGGCCGGGCTGTGACCCACGATGTGGTAGCGCCGCGCGGCCTCTTCGAGCAGCAGGCGGTGGTGCTCCTCGAGCTTGCGGTGGCGCTTGACCAAGCTCAGGTAGGGCCGCACCTTGTCCAGCAGGGTGGCCAGGCGCTCTTCGAGGTGGCCCGAGCGCACCAGGAAGTCGCTGGCCCCTGCGGCCACGGCGCGCTTGGCAGCCTCCACCGATCCCCGGGCCGCCAGGGCCACCACCGGCAGATCTGGCGCACGCTGGCGCAGGGTGGGCAGCAGATCCCAGCCGCTGGATCGACCGTCGCCGAGCTCGCAGTCCAGCAGCACCAGATCCCAAGCCAGCCCCGAGGACAGGGCCACCATCAGCAGCTCGGCCGAGTAGACCGGCTCCACCTGGCTCTCGGCACCGGCGGCGCGGCGCAGCGTGTCCACGAAAGACCCCAGCTCACCGCCCGCGTCCATGAGTACGAGCACACGACCAGGCATGGGGGCTCCACGGCGAGAGGATGGGTGGTGTTTATCGCCAGGTGGTGATTTTTTCCAGGCAACAACGGCCCAGCACCTGCTCACGGGATCGTAGGGAAGGGTGGCGCGCCCCCAGCTACACTTGTGCTTCGGCATGTGGTGATTTTCACCACACACGACCAGCGCGCGCAAGCCGCGCTTCCCGTGTGGATTCAGACACCTGCCCCGACCGACCCTGCCTGGCACCCTCCCTGCAACAGGGTCAGGCGTCACCGCGGCCCTCCCCGCCTTTTTCGAGGACCCTGCCCGCGGCCGAGGAGGTCCTCATGGAACCTCTCTCCCTCATCCTGCTTGGCGCCATCCCCGTGGTCGTCGCCATCTCCCTGCGCCTGCTCGGAATCCGCTACATCCCCCACGGTCGTGTGGGCATCGTGGAGAAGCTCTGGTCGGGCCGGGGCAACATGAAGGACGGCGGCAGCATCGGCTACATCTACGCTCGCGACGGCGAGCCACTGCCCCCCACCCAGACCCTGGGCCGCACGGTGCCTTGCAACAGCTTCCAGGATGCCCGGGCCTTCCTCGAGCACGGCGGCCAGCGCGGCCGGCAGCGGGCCATCCTGCGCGAGGGTGTGTACGCCCTGAACCTGGGGCCCTGTTCGTGGTGATCACCGAGGATCAGGTCTACTGCGGCGCCGTGCCCGAGAAGGAGCGCGAGCGCTATGAGGGCTGGCGCAAGGAGCTGCGGAGCGACCAGGGCTTCCGCCCCATCGTGCTGGGCGCCGCGCCCAAGGGCAGAGCCTTGGTGGAGAGCGCTGAAGACCTTGGCCGCCCCCGGGGTGCAGGCGACAACATCGGCGTGATCACCGTGCACGACGGCGCCCCCATCGAGTCGGGCGAGGTCATCGCCCCCGAGGTGCACCCCACGGATGGGCTGGACCACGACTACTTCCAGGACGTGGAGGCCTTCCTGTCCATGGGCGGCCGCCGCGGAAAGCAGCTGCAGGTGCTCACCGACGGCACCTTCTTCCTCAACCGCTGGTTCGCCACGGTCGAGGTGCTGCCCAAGACCCTGATCCCCATCGGCTACGTGGGCGTGGTGGTGAGCTACCACGGCCGCCGAGGCGAGGACCTGACGGTACCGGCTTCCGCTACGGGGAGCAGTTGGACCCGGGTATGCGCGGTGTGTGGAAGCGCGCCCTGCCCCCGGGCAAGTACGCCCTGAACCCCTACGCCCTGAAGGTCGAGCTGGTCCCCAACGTGAACTTCGTGCTGCGCTGGGTCACCGGGGTCACCGAGAGCCACAACTACGACAAGGACCTCAAGTCCATCGAGCTCGCTGCAGCAGCTCAACGCAGCGGACGCGGCGGCGGCCAAGCAGACCGAGCTGACCCAGACCCGCATCGACGTGGAGGTAGCAGAGAACCGCGGTGACGCCAGCCTGGCCGAGGCCAAGCGCCTGGCCGAGTGCGACGTGGCCCGCGCGAGCGGTGAGTCTCGCGCCCAGGAGCTGCTGGGCTCCGGCGAGGCCTCCCGCACCAGCCAGGTGGGCCAGAGCGGGACCGAGAGCGGCGGCATGTTCGGCAAGCTGCTGGCCCTGATGATGGCCGAGAAGGCTGGGCTGTCCCTGGAAGACAAGGAGGCTCAGCCCACCGACCACGGCGCCTGACTCGGGCGTCCGGGGCGCCGCGTGTGCCTCCAGCCCACCCGCCCCCGCGTGCCCATCCAGCGCGCGGGGGCACCGGCGTCCAGGCACTGGGCTCGCCCCCAACCTCCCACCCGCTTACCCGGGGCCCATGCCACCCACCTTCGACTCCATTCCCCTGCGCCCGGAGCTCCACGAGGCCATCGCGCACGTGGGCTTCGAGGAGCTGACCCCCATCCAGGCCGCCGCCTTGCCGCCCATGCTGCAGGGGCTGGACGTCACCGGCCAGGCCAGCACCGGCAGCGGCAAGACCGCGGCCTTCGGGCTGGCCCTGCTGCAGTCCTTGGACCTCGACCAGGCGGGCACCCAGGCGCTGGTGCTCTGCCCCACCCGGGAGCTGGCCGACCAGGTAGCCGCAGAGCTGCGCAGCTTGGCCCAGCGCATCACCAACACCCGCATCCTGTCCCTGTGCGGCGGCCACCCCCTGCAGTCCCAGCGCAAGGACCTTGCCCGGGGCGGCCACATCGTGGTGGGCACCCCCGGCCGCATCGGCAAGCTCATCAGCGGCGGCCACCTGGACCTGAGCGCCCTGCGCATCCTGGTGCTGGACGAGGCCGACCGCATGCTGGACATGGGCTTCATCGGCGAGGTCGAGGCCATCGTGGAGCGCTGCCCCACGAAGCGCCAGACCCTGCTGTTCTCGGCCACCTTCCCCGACGCCATCGAGGGCCTGAGCGCCCGGGTCCAACACCAACCCCAGCGGGTGGTGGTCCAGGCCCAGGTGGCCCCGGATCTGCTCCGGCAGCTGGTCTACCGCTGCGAACCCGGCGAGCGCAACCAGCTGCTGGTGGACCTGCTGGCCCACCACCGCCCCCAGCAGGCCCTGGTGTTCTGCGAGACCCGCGGCGACTGCGATCGGCTCGCCGCGTTCTTCTCCGGCCGGGGCGCCACGGCCCTGGCCCTGCACGGGCTGCTGGAGCAGCGAGACCGCGACGAGGTGCTGCTGCAGTTCACCAACGGCAGTGCCAGCCTGCTGGTGGCCACCAACGTGGCCGCCCGAGGGCTGGACATCCCCTCCCTGCCCATGGTGCTCATCGCGGAGCTGTCTCCTGAGCCCGAGAGCCACCTGCACCGCATCGGCCGCACGGGCCGGGCCGGCGAAGCAGGGCTGGCTATCAGCGTGGTCAGCGCCCCCAACGAGCTAGGACGCCTCGAGCGCATCGAGGCCTTCCTGGGGCACTCCATCCCCCGGGGCGGAGAGATCCACGGTGGAGGCGGCCTGGGGTTCCTCACCCCGCCCAACCGCACCCTGCTGATCCTGTCCGGCCGCCAGGACAAGCTCCGCCGTGGCGACGTGCTGGGCGCCCTGGTCAAGGACGCGGGCCTGCCGCCCGAGGCCATCGGCCGCATGGACCTCACGGCGCGGACCTGCGCGGTAGCGGTGGCCCGTGAGCACGCCACCCAGGCGCTGGCCTATCTGAAGCAAGGCCGGATCAAGAAGCGCAAGGTGCGGGCCCGTCTGCTGGGGTGAGCGCGGTCCGTGCGGCCCTCAGCCCAGCTTGCGAATCCCACCCTCGATGAGCTCGATGCGCCGGTTCCGGTACAGCCGGCCCACCGCCTGCTTGAACACCTTCTTGCTCATCTGCAGAGCGCGGGAGATGCTCTCAGGCCGGCTCTTGTCGTGCAGCGGGAGCTCACCGCCCGCCGCGTCCAGGGCCGCGAGGATCCGGGTGCAGGCATCGTCGACGCCGCCCCGGCCCGGGCGCTGCATGCTGATGTCCAGCCGGTGGTCGTCCCGGACCACCGAGACCCAGCCCTCGAGCTCGTCGCCGGGCTTCAGCCTGGCGAAGGTCTGGTCGTGGTAGACCAAGCCGGCGTGGCGACGGTTCACGATCACCTGGATGCCGTGTTCGTTGTAGCCGTAGACCAGCAGGTCTACCTTGTCGCCGGGGCTCAGACGGCTGATGTCGTCATCGAACATGCCGGCGAGCACGCTGGCCCCCACCACCCGCTGGGTGCGGTGGTGAACGCGGACGCCGACCACGTAGGAGGCGCCCTTTTCCATGGGAGCGTACTGGTTGCCGAAGGGCACGAACAGGTCCTTGGGCAGGCCCCAGTCCACGAAGGCTCCGTGCTCGTTGACATCGACCACCTGGAGGTAGGCGAAGTCGCCTACGGCGGCCAAGGGCTCGAGCGTCGTGGCCATCAGCACGCCGTCGCCCACGGTGTAGACGAACACCCGCAGGGTGTGGCCCGGCTCGAGGTCTTCGGCGATCTCACGCCGCGGCAGGATGGCCCACTGGTCCTCGCTGCCCAGCAGGGCACCTCGGTCCTCGATCCGGAGCACGGGGAGCGTGTTGTGACGACCGATCTCGATCATGGGTCCATCCGACCTGGTGTGGGAGCGCCCCTATATGCCGATCCCGACCTTCCAGGTTTCACTGCCACCAGGAGCAGGTGCTCGATCCGTTCGGCTGCGAGGCTCGGCGCTGCGCCCCGGTGCAGCGACCACGGCGGGGAGCACAGCGACGGCCAGTGGGACAGGGGCTGGTAGGCCCTGTTCACCGCCTCGGTCGTCGCGTCTTTTCGTGACCCCCGCGTGCCCCCCGACAGGTCGAGGGCCGATGTTACACACGGCAACATCAAACCCCGCCTCCCTGGAGAATCCCATGACCCGTCCCGTCGTCTTCAGCCTGATCTTCATCCTCTCCGCCTGCGGCCCCTTCATCAAAGGCGGCTGGAACGCCGACGACCAAGACGGTCCGGTGGACACCGGCTTCGACGCCGACGCCGACACCGACGCCGACGCGGATGGCGATACCGACGCCGACGCCGACGCCGACGCCGACACTGACAACGGCTGCGACGGCATGGCGGTGTCCATGGCGGGCGCGCCCGCCTCCCTGACCGGTGGCACCACCTGGACCACCGCGGGTGTGACCTTCACCATGGTGGATGGCTGGGGGGAGCGCGCGGGCGAGTGCGCGTTCTTTGGCGGCGTGCTGGAGGCCGACTTCAGCGGCCTGGGCTGCACCGTGTCCCGGGTGGAGTGGGACATCGTGGACTGGTGCGGTGCGGGCTGCTCGACCCTCACCGGCTGGCGCGGCAGCAGCCAGGTCGCGCAGGACAGCAACAGCGACACGGGCAGCAGCGAGACCCTGCAGGTCAGCGGCCAGGGCCTGGACGCCGCCGACGTGGACGGCCTCGAGGGCGAGGCCTGCGAGCTGCGCCTGTATTGACCCCCGGATGACCCCCCAGACCCCGCGAGTACGACATATCAACGGGGTGTTCCCGATTCCTCCACCCAGAGGTTGACAGGTCCCCTCCCCGCCGCCACCGACCTTGTGAACCCTGTCGAGCCCGAGCCCCACGGAGGCGCCATGCCCCGCCCCACCCGCCCCCCTCCCTTCCGCTACCTGCTCGTGCTCATGACCCTGGGTGCCGTCTGGGCCCCCCAGGGTCGGTGAGTCGCTTCGGCTACAGATCGACCTGGCAGTGCCCCTCTCCGTCCACATGCCCCAGGGTGCGCGTCAAGAACGCGACGAAGGCGTACAGATCCTCCACCTCGGCCCGTGAGCCCACGTCGTAGCCCAGCCCCGCCACAGCGACGGCCTCGAGCTCGACCATGGTGACCTCACCATCAGCGTCCGTGTCCGCGTCCACGAAGGCCTGGCCCCGCAGTTGGGCGTCGGGGTCTTCGAGGCTGTCGTAGAACAGGTGGTCGCCGTGCACGGTCAGCTCGGTCACGTCCTCGCCGCCGGCGGGGATGGTCAGGTCTTCGGGCTCGCAGCGGTAGGTGGTGTCGGTGTCGAAGTCCCAGGCGAAGCTCACGCTCTGCTCGCCGCAGGTGATGCTGCCGGCGACGCCGACCGAGACAGGCTCATCGTCGGTGGGGCCGATGCGCCAGGAGACCGCGTCGTAGTGGGTGGCGGGCACAGTGGCGCTGCCCAACTCCACGGGGCCGGGCTGGGTCATGTCCAGCACGAAGCTGCCGGGGACCTCTCCGACAACGGCGCCGTCGCCATCCAGTAGAGCCAGCTCGGAGTCCACAACCTCGAAGCGGTCGAAGACCACGGAGCAGCCGTCGTCGAACGCCTCGGCGGGGATGCCTGTCTCGATGTAGTCCTCACCCCAGGTCTCGAGGATCCAGGTTCCTTCGCCGCCGCAACCGGCGAGCAGGAGAGAGAAGAGGGTGAGCGCGCGAGTGGGGTTCATGGTGTCAGTCCTCGATGGTGAGAGAGAACGAGTTGGTGCTGACGACCCCGAAGGGCACGGTGTTGCCCAGCAGATCGTCCGCGGTGGTCAAGAGGTCGTCGCCGTCGCTGTCCTCGCTGGCCCAGTCCACGAAGCTCAGCATGGTGGCGGGGCTGACGCTCAGCACGAGCCCGGCCGGCGGGGTGGCCGCGTCGAGCACAGCGTCCATGGGGATGCCGGTGATCTCGTCGTCGAGATCCAGCTCGAAGAGGAACGGCCGCTCGGTCTCGTCGACCAGGGTGGCCGTGCCAGCCAACACCAGCGCTGGCTCTGCAGCGAGCACCACCCGGCCCGTGGCCAGCTCTCCGTCCAGACAGCTGGCCTCGCCAAGCTCCCGGGCCTCACCCAGCAGATCCAGCTCCCAAGCGCCCAGCAGCTCGCAGCTCGTGGCGCCACTGAAGTCGTGGCCTGGGTGCTTGGCCGCGGTGGTGGCTGGGGCCTCGAGGCGCAGATCCGCCAGGACGATCCACGCCTCCTCCAGCTGGATCTCCACCCCGTCGGCCGAGGTGAAGGTCACAGCGTCCAGCCCGATGGCCCGGGTGGGAACCGAGAGGCTCTCGCGCTGCTCGTGGGCGCAGGCCGCCAGGGAAAGGACCGAGATGAACAGGACAGGTCTCACTGGAACCTCCTTCCGATTCCGATGCGCAGGGCGAAGGGCTCGCCCGCGGTGATGTGCAGGGCTGGCAGCTCGCTGCAGCGGCTGTCCGGGTCGAAGCACGAGGGGTAGACGAACTCGCCGTCGCGCCAGCGAGCCCCAAGCAGGTTGTCCACCTGCAGCTCGAGCACCCAGCGACGCAACTCCACATCGGCGGTGGCGTCCAGCACGAAGGCGGGATGACTGTAGAAGCCATCGGGCAGAGGTCGGGGACCCAGGAACCAGCCCCGCAGCCCGCCACTCCAGCGCAGGGGCCCGCCCCGATCCACGTCCTGGCCGTACAGCCCGGCCGAGGCCAGCCAGCGGGGGGCGTAGGGCAAGGGCTCGCCCGTCGCCTGGTAGCGCCCGTCCGTCCAGGTGATCTCCAGCTCGCTGCGCAACCAGGGCAGCAGCTCGGCCCCCGCCAAGGCCTCGCCGCCGAGACGGCGGGTGGAGCCCGAGGAAAGGAAGCGGGCCGCGGTGTGATCGAAGATCAGCTCATTGCCGACGGTGGTGTGGAACCCCACCAGGGTGAGCTCGACCCCTGCCGCCGGCTCCCAGCGCAGCCCGAGCTCCTCGGTGTCTGCGATGCTCACGGGCGCCCGGTCGCCGTCCTCGACTCCCCGGGCCTCGGGGGAGCGGAAGCCACGGCCGTAGCTGACGAAGAGGGACAGCGCGCCCTGAGGCAGCAGCACCGCCCGCGCCTTGGGGGCCAGCACCGGAGCCCAGGACATGGCAGGGGCGGGCGTGATGACGACCTGTCCGTCGTCGTCGATGCGCCGCAGCAGCCGCACCCCCAACAGCTCGGCGCGCAGCCCTGGCTCGAGCTCCAGCCAGGGCCAGGGGTGCAGCTGGATGGAGCCCCAAGCCCCGGCGCTGCCCTGCTGCACACCCGCGTCGATGCGTCGCTCCCAGGCGGAGCCGTCGGGCTCGATGCCCTGCTCCCACTGGTCGAGCGAGTCCACGCGCAGGTCCACCCCGCCGGCCAGCCGGTGCGTAGCTCCCAGCACCGCCAGATCGGTCCAGCGACGCGCCCTCAGTCCGAAGGCCCCGCCCTGTTGGCCTTGGAGCACGCCGTCGCCATGATCCGGGTGCTGCGCGTAGCCGGTGAAGTTGCGGCTGAGCTCCAGCCCACGCATGGCCCCCCAGGCCAGCAGGTTCCAGCCAGAGCCCGTGCCAGGACGGGCCAGCTCGGCGCCCGCGATCAGCCGCGAGGAGACCCCGTCGCCGGCCTCGGGGTAGGCCCCATAGAGATCGATGGACCCGTCCAGTAGGTCGTCCTCGCGGATCACGCCCGGCGACTCGAAGGCGCCGTGGTAGCCCAAGGCGAAGGCCCGGGCGCGGGTCATGCCGAGCCAGCGCTCCACGCCGGCCGCCAGGTTCAGCTGCCGCCAGCCACGGTGCTCCCCCACCCCCAGCCCGGCGTCGACCTGAGCCAGCGCGAAGTCGCCGGACTCCCCCACTGGCGGGCGCCAGGCCAGCAGCAGATCCCCCGAGCGGTCCGTGCCAGCGCCCACCTGCGCGAGCAAGCCCGGCTCGGCAAGCCCCAGGTGGAAGTCCGCCGACGCGGCCACGCCGAAGTCCCCCACCTCGGCGCGGCTGGCGCCCTTGTACAGCTCCACCCCCTGCACCAGCTGGGTCGGCAGGAAGTGCAGGTCCAGGTAGCCGTGGCCGTGGATGTTGCTGGGCTCGTTCAGGGGGATGCCCTCGAGGCTCACGGCCAGATCGGCACCATGGACCGCGTCAAAGCCCCTCACGAAGTACTGGTAGGCCTTGCCGTGGCCACCATGAGCGCTCTGGTGCAGCCCGGGCATGGCCCGCAGCAGATCGTCGGCGGACCGGGCCGGAAAGACCTGCACGGCCGCTCGATCCAGGAACCGCTCCGACGCCGTCCCCCGCGGGAGCTCGTCCTCGACCACGATCTCCTCGTCTCCATCAGCCTCATCGGCGAATGAGACGGTCGCGAGCAGCAGCGGGAGTATGATGAAGTACATGATTGGTATTACGGATAGCGCTTCCGCAATACCACGCAGAAACACGCAGGGGCAAGCCGACTGGCCCTCTGCGCTCCGAAGCGAGGCTAGGAGTGACGGAGATCAGACCGAGCGCGCGTCCAGACCCGACCGCCTCAGCCGCATCACCAGCCAGGTGAGGGCCAAGGCCAGGGCCGCCAGCAGGGCGCTGCGGTGGGAGGACGGCGCCAGGCCGCAGCTGCGAGGCGGATCGGGCCTGGGGTCCGGCGGGCGCTCGCTCAACCCATCCCCGGTGTCGCAGTCTGAGCCCACGCACTCGGGCTGGTCCACCTGGGTGTCCTCGAGGGCGCTGTCCTCGAAGGCGCTGTCTTCCAACCCCGTGTCCTGCTGGGGCTCGGGGAACGGCGGCGGAGCCAGGCAGGCGTCCAGCTTGCCGTCGATCTCGATACGCAGCTCGAGCTCATCGACGTAGGTGGCGCAGTCCACCTCGGGCAGCACGTTGGCGCCGCGCAGCTCGAGCACGGCGACGCGGGCGCCGACGGGCAGGGCGCTGTGCTGCAAGGTGCGGGTCCAGTCGCCAGACCGGGTGGTCCACTCCGCAGGCTCTGCCACCGCCTGGCCGTCGGCATCCTCGAGCTGCAGCACCATGGTGATGTAGTCCAGGCCCGAGGCGCTGGCCGACCAACCTCCCCAGCGCAGCACGGCGCCGCCGGCGTCGATCTCGTCGGCCCAGGCGTCCAGTTCTACCCGCTGGGACATACGGCCACGCTGGTAGCCCTCGAGGCAGGCGCCGCAGAGGGCGAGCTGGGCCTGGCCGGCGAAGGGCTCGAGCTCGTCACACTCGCCCGACTCGATGGCCTGCAGTGGCCCCTCGAGGGCCTGCCAGCCCTCGGCGCCCAGCTCACCGCCGCCGTTCACGAGCAGGTTGTCGCCGAGCTCGAAGCCAGAGGTGGTGAAGGCGGCGGGCTGAGACCACTCGGACCAGTTCAGGTCGGGGCTGCGGTAGCGCACCCGCCAGCAGTGCTCGCTGTCGGGCTCCAGGGCGGGCACCACGGTGCTCTCGACCCGGGCACCGGCCAGCAGATCCACGCCCTGGTAGACATCCCGGTCCTGGAGCCAACGCTCCCAGCTGGGGCTGTCGAAGCTGGAGCAGTCCTGGGCCACCTGCCAGTGGGCGCCAGCGAGGGGTTCGCCATGGACATGATCCCAGGGACTGGCGGCCAGCTGCACGCAGCTGGGCCCGACCAGCGCCTCCACCGGCAGCGTGGGCGCCGGGACGTCGGGCTTGCGCCGCGTGCGATGCAGCTCCACCCGATCGGCCACGCTGTGGTCCAGGGAGGTGTCCTCGGCTCCCAGGGTTGCCCGCTCGATGCTCAGGACAGGATCATCGCCACCCCAGGCCTCCACCAGCACGTAGCCGTACTCCGGCAGCGTGACGGCGATCTCGGGATGGTCCAGGTTGGACATCTGCCCCCACTCGTGTACCGGGCCGCCGATGGTGGCAGCGTCGATGAGCACATGGGGCGCGTCCCGGGACTGGCCGCGGGAGTAGGCATGGGCATGCCCGAAGAAGCTGACCACCGGCTTGTGACAAGCGTTGGCGAAGGTGTCCAGGCGCTCCACCGCCGCCTGGCTGAAGCTGCTCTGGCCGTCAGGCCACACCTCACTGAGGGGCGGGTGGTGGTAGGCCGCGATGACGAAGTCGATGGCGCTGTCGCGGCAGACCACGTCCAGCTGCTGCTCGAGCCAGGCGAGCTGAGGCTCGTCGGCGTGGGGCAGGTTGCTGTCCAGGGCGATGACGCACAGGTTGCCCCGATCGACACGATACCAGCGCTCGGGGTTGTCCTCGCCCTCGCTGCGTCGCGAAGGCAGCTGCAGGTAGTCGAAGTAGTGACGCGCGTCGGCCTCATGGTTCCCGAGCACCGCGTACAGAGGCACCGCGGCCAGCAGCTCCTGGGCGGGGGCCAGGAAGTCCTCGGTCCACTCGTGGCGCTGCGCCCCATCGTCGACCACATCGCCGGTGTGCAGCACGAAGTCCAGGTACTCCGCCAGCTCGCCGGGGGCGTCTGCCCACAGGCGGTGGGTGACGCGCTGGATGAGATCGTCGAACAGGTCGGGCCGAGCCCGATCCTCCTGGCTGTCGCTGATCACCAGGAAGCGGGTGGCGGCCTGGTGGGCACGAGCCGTGTGGAAGGCGTGGGTGGCGCTGCGATCGTCACCGCCCTCGAGGGCGTAGAGGTAGGTGGTGTCGGGCTCGAGCCCGCTGAGGTACACCTGCTGCACGCCGCCCCGATGGGACACCGGCAGGTCGAGGTTGGCCATGGAGGTGTCGCTGCCCCAGGCCACCGCGAGGGGCTGATCGGACTCCCACAGCAGCCTAGCACCGTTGGCGGTGACGTCCTGCACGTAGGGCCCCGCCTCGAGCTCGAGAGCCTGGACCTGCAGCGGCGCGATGAACGCGAACAGGAACGCAGCGATGGCTGGAAGGCGACGAGGAGACATGGCTAAGTCCTGCCAGTCTACCTGCATCCGCCTCGGCCCGCTCGAGCGAGCGCCCGAAACCCGACGATCAGTCCAGCCCGGCCGCCGCCTTTCTGCGCTTGATCTCGGCGGCCACGTCACGCAGGACGGTCTTGCGGTTCTTGTGGGCCTCTTCGTAGCGAGCGACCTTGCGCAGGTCGAGGCGGTCGAGATCCGCCAGGGCGGCGCGGATGGCCTTGACGTTGAGCTCGTCGTACTCGGCGATGGGGGCCCGGGTGATCTTGCCCAGGCGATCCTGCACGGCGCCTTCGACCTTGGGTGCCATGCCGGCGACCATCGGCACCTCGGACGCGCGCTCGAGGAGCCCGCCGGCCGCCTCGAGGGCCCGCTTCTCCATCTGCCAGGCGCGCTCTTCGCCCTCGTCGCGCAGGTCGCCGAGCCGCTCACGCAGCCTGCGGCCGACCTGCTGACCACGGCTCTGGAGCTTGTCGGGGGCGTCGCGCAGACGCTCGGGCATGTCCTCGAGCTTGCCCAGCCCATCCTTGATGCGCTCGGGCATGTGGGACAGCTCTTCCTTCAGGTTTTCCAGGATGTCGGCAACCATGTTCTCCTCCAGGGCGACTGCCCGATGAGAAAATGAATGATCGTTCAGGCGGCCAAGAGATAGGCGCGCCCAGAACGAACGTCAAGGAAAAATGGTGAGTTTCGACGATCCGACGGGCTATGGCCGCAGGTCGGTGAGCACCACGTCGTCGTAGCAGGCGATGCCATCGGTGTAGGCCGCCAGGTAGGCGGCGGCCCGATCCACATCGGCGGGCGCGACGGCATCGATGACGATCTGGGTCCAGTCGTAGGTGATGCCGTGAGGCGGCACCATCTGGACCTCACTGATGTAGGTCTCGCCCTGGTACCAGCGCAGCCCCAGCAGGTAGGTGCCGTGGCCGCTGGTCATGTCCTGCGCCCGCACCATGGCCCGCAGCCGGTAGGTGAGCCCGGGGGTGACGGTGCCTTCGCGGGAGAGCTGCTGGATCGCGGCGACGCTCCAGCCGCCCGTGATGCACTGGGCCGCCGTGCCGGCGTAGGGCGTGTGGTAGTCGAGCCAGTCCTCGCCGTGGGAGGCGCCGTCGGTGGTCTCCCAGCCGTAGCCGACCCCGGTGTAGCTCCCCTCGCCCTGCTCGAAGCCGCCGTTCATCAGCTGATTCGAGCCCTCTTGAAGATCCTGGGGCTCCTCGGTGTCGTCGGTGGGAGGGTCGGAGTCGAAGGGGTTGGTCTCTTCGGTGTCGTCGATGACTGGATCGCTGGAGTCGTCGCCGCTGGGCAGCGGATCGAGGGGGAGGTTGGGGCAGCTACAGCCCGCGGCCAGCAGGACAGGCACCAGCGACAGCAGCAGGGGGGGGCGACAGGCCATGATCACTCCGAGGTCACCCTTAGCTTCTAGCACGAAGTGCGGACGTCCGCGGGAACTCTCGCTGCGCCGTGCAGGTGTCTCGAGCGCCGAAGCCCGACGCCCTCACGCAGGGCTCAGCGCTCGTCGGCGCCCAGGTCCCAGGGCCCATCCACGGGACGGGGCTCACCCTGCATGTCCCAGCGACGATCCGTGCGACCCGGCCGCCAGTCCGGGTGACCCTCCATGCCCACCATGTCCGGCCCGGCGTCCACCGCGGGCGAGCCCTCGCCCAGGGCGAAGGCCGCCTGGATGACAGCGATACGCGCCAGGGAGGCCTCGGAGGTGTCGGGCACCACCGGGGCCGTCAGCCCGGGGTCCAGGTCGTAGATCCCGTGCTTCTCGGTGGTGTAGGGGGTGTCGCTGACGGCCGTGTTGCCGAGGTAGAGGTTGTGGTCCAGGGTCCAGTCGTCAGGCAGCGCGTCTCGCACCCAGATCAGCGTGCCCGCGCCGCCTTTCTCCGGGGTGTTGTCCTGGAAGATGTTGCCGATCACCCGGGTGGCGCCCACCGCGTGGGCGTTGCCCCTCAGCATCAGCACCGAGCGCAGCCAGTCACCGCTGTTGGCGTAGAAGGTGTTGCCATAGATCCATGTGTCCTCGGCGTTCATCACGGCCAGGGCCGCGTCGCCCTGCAAGCCCAGGAACAGGTTGTTTCGCACGATGGCGTGGCTGACCACCGCGGCGCCGCTGTCGGGTTCGCCAGGCTCGCCCGTACCGATGCCCACCGCGGCGTTGCCGAAGCCATTGCCGGCGGACGGCCCAAAGACGTTGTTCTCGTACAGGATGTTCTCGGCGTTGATCTTGCTGTAGATCAACCAGTCACCCAGACCTTCCCGGTGAAACAGCCAGCAGCCGCGCACGGTCACGTCGCTGACCGGCGGCGGGTCGCCCTGGCCCGCGCCGCTGCCGTAGATGTCGATGTTCTCCTGGAAGGTGCCCTTGGTGGTCCTGGGCCCAGGGTTCCAGGCCACGATCCCTTCGATGAGCAGGTCGGTGACCTGGCCTGAGACCTTGACGCAGTCCTGATCGTAGGGCGCGTCGTGGACCACGAGGTCCCGCAGGGTCACCCCGCTGGCGTTCAGCACGCGCACCAGGCCATCGCCCGCCGCGCCCTCACCCCAGTCGCCGTAGATCTCGAAGCCCTGCACCCCCACGTCCTGCACCCCATCGATGCGCAGGGCGCTGTAGCTGCGGCTGTAGATGGCGGTCCGCTCCGGGCCCTCGAGGCCCACCAACCACACGCCCGAGGGAACGTAGAGCCAGTTCTCGGTGTAGGTGCCCGGCCGGGCGCAGACCGCGTCACCGCTGGTGGCGCTGGAGAGCCCCTGGGCCAAGCTGGCGCAGGGGGCGGACTCGGCGCCGCAGCCGGCGCTGTCGCTGCCCGCGGGGTCGACGAAGATGGCAGGGCGCTCGGCGCAGGGATCGAACGAGACATCGGTGTCCGCGTCGGTGTCGGCATCGGCGTCCGCGTCTGCGTCCGCGTCCGTGTCCGCATCCGAGTCGGCGTCGGTGTCGGTGTCGCCCTCGGTGTCCGTGTCCTCGTCCAGCACGCAGACCCCGTCCTGGAGGTGGGTGCCTGGGCCACAGTCGGCGGGGTCGCAGGCGGGGAGCGTGAGCAGGGCGAGGAGCGAGAGGAGGATCACGGTGGCACCTGATGAAACGTCGAGCGGAGCCTACCACGGGAGGCATGCATGATAGAACGTCAGGGATGAGCCACCCTGTACCTGCCGCCTGCTGTCTGATGCTCCTGCCAGCGCTGAGCTGCAACGACTACGGCTTCAGCAAGGAGACGCCCGAGGCCCCGCAGGGCGACTACGACTGCTTCGACACCGGCTACGACACAATCGAGGTCGAGGTGGACGAGAGCTGCAGCGTCGTCATCGGCGGCTGGGACTGGCAGGTGGAGTGGGAAGCCTCGATCTTCGAGACCCTCCCCAGCTCGAACATGGTCGCCTACACCCCGCTGGTCGGCCAACTGACCGACGACAACGGCGACGGTGTGGTGGATGGCGCCGACGCACCCGACGTCGTGTTCTACACCTACGACGTGGACAACCTCGGCGAGAACACGGCCATCCGCATCCACCGGGGTGACAGCGGCGAGGTCCTGACGGTCAACCAGGGCGTCGAGCTGGACGGCGTCTGGATGTGGCCCAGCGGTGGCCTGGCCCTGGCGGACATCGACACGGACGGCTGGCCGGACATCGTCGGGAACGCCTACGACGGAGCCTACTGCTACCCCGCGGCCTTCACAGCGGATGGCGAGGTGAAGTGGATCGCCACGGACACGCCCCTGCCGGTGTGTGGCCACAAGCCCGTCGTGGCGGATCTGGAGGGCGACGGCGCCGTCGAAGCCATCTGGGGCTCCCTCATCCTCTCTGGCGCGGAGGGCCGCTTGTTGGCCCAGGGTGGCGCGGGCGTGGGCATGTCCACCACCTACCACTACCCCACGCCCGCCGTGGCCGATCTCGACGGCGACGGCGTCCAGGAGGTCGTGGTCGGCAACGCCCTGTACGCCCCTGATGGCAGCAGCATCTGCGAGACCGGACAGTACGACGGCTACCCCGCCGTGGCCGATCTCGACGGTGACGGCCTGGGCGAGTTCGTGGTCACAGGCGCCGGCACCCTGCGCATCTTCGAGCACGACTGCAGCTACACCACGGGCTGGTCCCTGGGCGAGTCCGGAAGGGGTGGACCCGCCTCCATCGCGGACTTCGACGGCGACGGCGAGCCGGAGATCGCGGTCCTGGGCTCCGGGGTGCTGGCGGTCTACGAGCCCGACGGCACCAGGCTGTGGTCCCGCAGCAACAGCGACAGCTCCGGCTCCGTGGGCGTGTCCGCCTTCGACTTCGACGGCGACGGGCAGAGCGAGCTGGTCTACGCCGACCAGACCGAGCTGTACGTGGTCCGGGGCTCCGACGGTACCGTGCTCATCCAGGACACCACCCACGACTCGGGGACCTGCGGCGAGTACCCCGTCATCGCCGACGTGGACCGGGATGGGACGGCCGAGATCGTGGTCCCCAACGCCGGCTACTCCAGCTTCGGCGACCAGAAGGGCGTCTACGTCATCGGCAGCGTTGACGACGCATGGATGGGCGCCCGCCCCACCTGGAGCCAGCACGCGTGGAGCGGCAACAACGTCGACGACAGCCTGGCTGTGCCGCCTCTGCCCGAGCCCGCCTGGCCGTCCCCCAACACCTTCCGCTCCGGCGCGGCCCTGGACCGCCCCGGCCTGGACGCCTCGGCCCTGGTGGTCGAGGTCTGCAGCTCCCGCTGCGACGAGGGCCTGCAGCGCGTGGTGCTGCGCGTCGGCAACCAGGGCACCGATCCACTCCCGGCCGGCGTGACCATCGATGTCTACGCCATGGTGGCAGACACCCCGGTCCTGCTGGACAGCGCACAGACCGCCACCGAGATCGAGCCCGGCCAGACCAGCCGCGGAATGCCCTTCGATCTGGACCTCACCTACCTCACCGACCGCCAGATCCTGGCGGTCGTGGATGTCCAGAATCGGGTCCTGGAGTGCGACGAGGAGAACAACTCGGTGCTGATCGAGGAGGATCTCTGCCCATAGGAATCCGCTCGGAGCTCACCTCACATAGACCTGCAGGTAGTTCTCCGCGGCGCCAGGGCTACCCACATTGGCACCCAGGGCGAAGCCGAATCCGTGGCCGTAGATAGTGCCTGGAGATCCGGAATAGACGAACGAGGCGTCGATCTCCGCTGACGCGTTGCTGCTGTCGGGGCCCATGCTCGATCCCGTGGGATCGTCGAAGGGGCAACCGTCATTGTTCTCCGCGCTCCAGGCCGGGCCCCAGGTGTCGTTGTGGTTGCCATAGCCACAGTCGCCGCCGTCCCGATCCGGCGCGTTGAGGAACAGCTCGGTGGAGCACAGGCGGCCCTCGAGCGCGAGCGTGCCACCAGTCAGGGGGTAGCCCTGACCGTGTTCATAGCAGGCTGGCGCTCCGGTCTCCTCGATTGCGGCAGCGAAGGTTCCGCCGCCGTCACCCACCCCGGCGTAGGCAGCCCAGACCCCAGAGGGCTGGTGCAGGAACAACAGGTCCTCGTAGACCACCTCGTGGTGGGCGGCCGACTTGAAGTCGTGATCCAGAGCATCCAGCGAACCGAAGGTGGTCGTGTCGCTGTCCAGGTAGTGTCGGTTGTCCCAGGTCCAGGTGGTCTGGTTGTCGTCGCTCGAGACCATGGTCAGGGTCCAGCCGCCACCGTCCAGGCTCATGTCACAGTACACCTGGTAGGGGCCCTCGCTCGAGGGGTCGATCCAGTAGGCGCCGTCACCCGTGGAGAAACCCTGCTCCAGGATGTCCCGGCAGGACAGGCCCGGACAGAGTTCTTCGGCCCCGTAGAAGCAGCCGATGCGCACTGAGGCCTGGCCCTGTTCGCCATCACCCCAGGGGTCGCTGGGGGTGACCGTGCAGGTCCAGACCTCGAGATCCTGGGTCTCGGCGCCGTCGATACTGTCGCCCGGGTAGCTCGCCGAGCTGGTGGCGCCGGTCCATGCCGACCCATCCTGCCTCCAACCGAAGGCGTAGCCGATGCTGTCGCCCTCGGTGTCGGCCGCCGGCTCGAGGATGGAGCACAGCAGCCCGTCGCCCTCCTCGGGCTCAGCCGGGGTGATGCCCACCATGGGCGCCGCGGGGTGGGTGTTGTCCGGATCTTCCGCGCCCAGCCAGACCTCCGCCGCCGGAGCGTCGGGGTCGTTGGACCGCACCAGCAAGGCGCCGGTCGCCATGCCCGACACCGCGCAGCCCACGTCGAGCTGAGCGATGTCCTGGGGCTCCAGCCGCAGATCGCTCCAGCCCAGCTCCAGGTTGAAGGCACCGCCTCCGTCGTCGCTCAAGCTGGCGGCGTCGATGAGCAGGGGCCCCTCACCCTCGTTGCTGATGTAGACCCGCTGGCTCTGGGCGCTCCCATCTCCCACGAACACCAGGCGCTCGGGCTCCAAGCGCAGGGACGGGGCGAGCACCAGGGCGCTCAAGGGCACGTCCAGCGTAGGATGTTCCGGATCGTTCGAGGCGATGCGCAGGGCGCCGACCAAGGACCACGCCTCGAAGGCATAGAGGCGCACGGTCAGGCCCAGGGATGCCCCCGGCTCGAGGTCCTGCACCGCACCCTCCACCGAGAAGGGGCTGGCCGTGGAGAAGCTCTCCAGCTGCAGCGTTCCCCCGCCGGCGTTGCCGAGGGTCACCAAGGCCTCGCCTTCGCTCGACAGCGCGACGTCCTCGAACGACACACTCTCGGCCGAGACAGTCAGCTCCGGAGGCAACCCCTCGACGCCGTAGTCGGAGCAGGCTGCCAGCAACAGTGCAGGGAGCCACATCACGGGCACAGCCCCTCGTCGATGACCAGCGTGTTGTTGTCCTCGTGGCACTCCGGCAGGCCGCCGCCGTCGTCCACGATCACTGTGAGCTCGGAGGGTGACACATCCGACACATCCAGCCGGAAGACCATGGTCTCGCTGGCCTGGCCAGAAGGGATGGCCCCGGCAGTCTCCGCGCCGCCCAGCAGCGTGCCGTCGCCGTAGACGCCCACCTTGATGCTCGACCCGATCTCGCCGAGCCCCCCGTTGCCCACCTGCACCGCCAGCTGGAGGATGCCCTCGTCGCACTCGAGGGTACACAGATCCACCAGCAGGGGCACGGGGTCGGGGGAGGCCGAGGCGAAGGAGCGGGTGACGTCACCGGAGCGGAAGTTGTTGTGGCCCGGCCAGTTGTGCTCGGGCACGGCGGGGATGGTCAGGTCGTCGTTGACGTTGACGATGTTGTAGCTGGCCTGGTTCCAGACCTGACGCCCGGCCACCCAACTGTGATCGTAGTCGCCGACCACGAACAGGCCGTTGTTGTCCGCCACCACGATCTCCACCTCGCCGTCGCCGTCCACGTCCACGATCACAGGGTACTCGTTGATGGTGCCAGACTCATGGGTGCTGTCCTGCATGCGCACGCTGCCGTCGGTGCCGGCGTAGATCCACAGATCCTCCTCGTCGGCGTAGACCACCTCGGAGTAGCCGTCGCCGTCGAAGTCGTAGACCGAGGACCCGGTGGACGAGCTCGAGTGGTCCTGGGTGTAGCGGGACCACAGCAGCGTCCCGTCAACCTCGTAGACGTAGTAGATGCCGTAGGACGCCACGCCGATCTCGGGCTCACCGTCACCGTCGTAGTCGGCGATGGTGGCCGGGCCCCCCGCGCCGCCGTCGAACAGCTGCCACTGGTCGATGATCCAGCAGTCGTGCTCGAACAGCCTCACCCAGCCGTTGCCGGTGGTGACCAATTCGCCCAGCCCGTCGCCGTCGAGGTCAGCCACCGCCGGGTAGCCGTCGTCGTAGCCGGTGTAGCAGATGAGCTCGCCTTCGGGGGTGTAGAGGGAGTTTCCGGTGATCAACTCCTGGGCTCCCTCCCCGTCGATGTCGATGGCGAAGCTGTGGAAGCCGGAGTTCTGGTACTCGGGGTCGTAGCCGTAGCCCCACTCGCCCTCCGCCAGCACCTCGCCGGTGAGCGGATCGAGGATCAGGCGACCGAGGATGAGCTCGACCACACCGTCGCCCTCGAAGTCCGCCCATGCTGGTGCGTGACCACCGCAGTCCACATCGTAGTCGGAGTTCACCCACTGCAACGCGCCCGTGTGATCGAACAACGCCGGGTAGCAGGTGTAGTAGGCGCCGCTGGTCCCCTCACCTTCACCGTCGCAGACCACCACCGCCAGCTCGACGTCGCCATCCCGATCCACGTCGGCCATAGAGACGCCGGACAGCCCGAAGGGGTACCAGGTCACCCCGTCCAGCTCGGCCTCGCGCACGGACCAGTGCACCGCCGAGCCGTCGCCAGAGACCAACCGCATGGTGCCGACGAAGACCGACTCTTCGCGCTGGTAGGCCACCACCGCGATGTCAGGCACGTCGTCGCTGTCCACGTCCCCGTCGCCGTCATCGTCGGTCACCTGCCCCACCGTAGGCGTGACGAGGTTGGCGATGCCGTCGTCGTAGCCGTCCCCGAAGTCGGTCAGCCACCACTCCACCACCGGCCTGAAGGTCCCCGTGACCGGCTCCCAGATGCAGGTCTCATCCACGGCAGCGTCACCGTCGGGCCAGGGACCTTCGTCACAAGCCGGCGGAGGTTGGGTGTCCACCGGGGGCTGGGTGTCCACCCATTGGGTGTCCACGAACAGGGGCTCGCTGTCGGGCGGGGAGGGCTCAGGTACATCGATGAGGTTCACGCCGTAGTCGGTGCACGCTGGCACCAGGAGCAGCGCGATGATCCAGGCCGTGTACTGCATGATCAGCCCCCCTGTCCAGGTAGGATGAAGAGGGTCCCGACGTCGCCCTCGCCGGCGTAGCGGGCGCCGATGAGCACATCGTCGAGCCCATCCCCGGTGATGTCCCCACCGCCCCGCACCGACACCCCGAGGTAGTCCGCAGCGTCCTCGGAGCTGAACGCCACATCGGCGTCGGTCTCCAGGTCGTAGTTGCCACAGACAGGGCCGTAGAGCAGCCAGGCCGCGCCTTGGTTCTCGCCGGCGTCGCCGTCCACCTTGTCGCCTCCGATGATCAGGTCATCGAAGCCGTCGCCGTCCACGTCCCCAGCACCATCGACCTTGTACACCTCAGCCCAGATGTGGGGTCCGACGATGCGCGCTGACTGCGCCTCATAGGATGCAACCTGCCCCCATACGGGGCCGGAGACCACCCAGACAGCACCCGCGTCCGGCCACAACATGTCCACGTAGGGGGACCCGGCGACCAGATCGTCGTAGCCATCGCCGTCCAGGTCGCCGCCATCGGCCACCGAGTAGCCGAGGCGATCGTAGACGGCCTCGCCGTAGACCGTCGCGTCGGCCACGAGGTAGTCGGTGTCCAGCGGCGTGTTGTACACCATCAACGAACCCGTCCAGGTGTCCTCGAGGTCGTCCAGCGCGACACCCACGAGCAGCTCCCGCTGCCCATCACCGTCCTGGTCCCCGCCAACGGCGACGCAGTAGCCCAGCCAGTCTCCGGACCCGCCCTCGATGGCGATGGCGACCTCGTCCACCACGTGCTGGCCGCTCACCGGGCCCGGCACCAGCCAGGCCACGCCGCTGTCGGTGCCGGCGTCGTTGCTGTCGTAGGCCCCCAGGATCAGATCCGGCGTTCCATCACCGGTCAAGTCCTCGCCACCGTCGATGCTCCAGCCCATGAGCCCGTAGCTGGGGCCCCACAACACCGCGTCGGCGTCCGCAAGCTGGTGCTCGCCGCTGACGGGCCCGTAGACCAGGTAGGCCACCCCCGCGCCGCTGGCCTGCTCGTCGTTGCCGTAGGCCGCCACCAGCAGATCCGCATACCCGTCGCCGTCCTGGTCCCCCGCCGGGGCCACCTGCCAGCCGGCGTAGTCAGCGTAGTTGGTGCCCAGCAGCTTGGCGTGAGCGTCCACCAACGCCATGTCGGCGGTGACCGGCCCCAACACCAGATAGGCGGCACCCGAAGCGCTGGCGTTGCTGTCGTCGCCATGGGCGCCCACCAGCAGATCGCCCCAGCCGTCGCCGTTCACGTCCCCCACCATCGCGGCGCTGACGCCCGCGTTGTCGTTCTCGGCTTCGCCGGTCACGCGGATGGTCATCGCCGAGACCATCAGGTTCACACCGCCGTCGCAGTCCTGGTCGATCAGGTCGTCCAGCTCCTTGGCCCCCGGGTGGATGCTGGCGTCCAGGTCGTCGCAGTCGGTGGATGTCTCGAGCAGCCAGGGTTCCACCGCCTCGCAAAAGCAAGCCCCCGCGCCACCGTGGCCATCGCCGTCCGCGTCCTCGTAGAAGGTGTCGCAACCGGCGGCGTCCTGCTCGTTGGGCTCGCCGTCGCAGTCGTCGTCCCCAGGGGACCAGCAGACCTCCTCGGCCTCCGGGTGCACGTCCGGGTCGCCGTCGTCGCAGTCACCGCCCTGTGAGATCCAGCCGTCGGGCTGCTCGCAGGCGGGCCAGGTGTGGGCATCGTCGCCCCAGCCATCGCCGTCGTCGTCCGCGTACCAAGTGGCGGCGTCAGCGGCACCCTCGTCGCTGCGCCCGTCACAGTCGTCGTCCGCACCGTTGCACAGCTCGTCGGCGCCAGGGTGCACCCCCGGATCGTAGTCGTTGCAGTCCCCCCGCTGCAGCGCCCAACCGTCCACGGCCTCTGCACAGTGCTGCTCGGCGTAGGCTGCCAGGCCCCAGCCATCGCCGTCGGCGTCCACATAGAACCAGTCCCCGCCCTCGGCGTCATCGTCCACGTCTCCGTCACAGTCGTCGTCGAGGCCGTTGCAGACCTCGGGCGCCGCCGGGTGGATGGTGTCGTCGTGATCGTCACAGTCGCCTTGCAGCACGCCGAAGCCGTCGTGGTCCTGGTCCTGGCTGGAGGCGCAGGCCACAAGGAGCGTGAGGACAGGCAACCACCTCATGGACACAGGCCCTCCTCGATCACCAGCTCGTTGTTGTCCTCGCTGCACTCGGTCAGGACATCGTCGACGTCGACGCGGATGGTCAAAGCCTCGGGGTTCGAAGACGAGACGTCCAGCACGAACACCAGGGTGTCGCTCGAGCCGCCGGACGCAGCGGACTCGCCCGTCTTTGCAGTGGCCAGGGGATCCCCCGTGGCCTCGGCGCCAGCGAACACGGCCACGCTCGTCCCCGGCTCCAGGGTCTCGAGCCCGCTGTTGCCCACCTGCACGGCCACCTGCAACAGCCCCTGGGCGCACTCGAGAGTGCACAACCCTGCCAGCATAGGCACCGCGTCGGGAGCGGCAGCGCCAAAGGCCGGGGTGATGTCGCCGGAGCGGAAGTTGTTGTGGTCCGGCCAGTTGGTGTCGGGGAACGGGGGGATGGTGAGATCGTCGTTGACGTTGACGATGTTGTAGCTGGCCTGGTTCCAGACCTGGCGGCCGGCCACCCAGCTGTGGTCCTGGTCGCCCACCACGAAGATGCCCTCGAGATCGGACACCACGATCTCCACCTCGCCGTCGCCATCGACGTCCACGATCACCGGGTACTCGTTGGCGGTCCAGGACCAGTGGGTGCCGTCGCGCATGCGCACGGCGCCGTCGATACCTTGGAAGATCCAGAGGTCCTCCTCGTCGGCGTAGACCACCTCGGCGTAGCCGTCGCCGTCGAAGTCGTAGACGGAAGACCCCGTGGACGAGGACGAGTGGTCCTGTACGTCGTTGCGCCACAGCTGGCTGCCGTCCGTCTCGTAGACCGTGTAGTGACCGTAGGAGGCGATGCCAATCTCGGGCTGGCCGTCGCCGTCGTAGTCGGCGATGGTCGCGGGGCCGCCCATGCCCTCGTCGTCCAGCGACCAGCCGTCGATGTACCAGCAGTCGTGCTCGAACAAGCGAACGTCGCCGTCGCCGCTGATGACGAACTCCCCCAGCCCGTCGCCGTCGAGATCGGCCACCGCGGCGTAGCCGTCCTCGAAGTCGGCGAAGCAGTGGTGCTCGCCGTCGGGCCGATACACCGAGCGACCGGCCACGATCTCCTGGATACCGTCGCCGTCCATGTCCGCGGGCACGCTGTGGTAGCCGCCCCAGGAGTAGCCCTGGTTGCAGCCGGTGCCGTGGCTGCCGGATCCCAGCAGCTCACCACTGGCCGCGTCGAAGATGTGGGGCCCGAACACCAGCTCCACCACCCCGTCGCCCTCGAGATCGGCGAAGGCGGGCGCGTTGTTGCCGCACTTGAGCGACACATCCGTGTTGACCCAAAGCAGCGTGCCCTGGTTGTCGAACAGGCCAGCGCGGCAGGTGCTCCCATCGGTGAGGGTGGTGGCGATCTCGGCCTGTCCGTCCGCAGCGATGTCCGCCAAGGAGCAGTTGGCGTTCTGGTAGGGATGCCAGGTGATGCCGCCCAGTTCGGCGCCCCTTACGCTCCAGTGCACACCCGAACCGTCGCCGGAGATGAGCCGCAGCACGGTCTCGTAGCGGTTGGACAGATCGCTGTAGAACACGGCGGCGATGTCCGGGATGTCGTCGCTGTCGATGTCGCCATCACCGTCGTCGTCGGTGAGCTGGCCGACGGCCGGCGTGACGGTGGTGCTGGCGAACTCGGGGTGCTCGTCGAAGCTGGACATCCACCACTCGATTACGGGCCTGAAGGTGCCGGTCTCGGGCTCCCAGCGGCAGGTCTCGTCCACGGCGGCCTCACCCTCGGGCCAGGGGCCCTCGGAGCAGGCTGGGGGTGCATCGGTGTCCCGGGGGGGAGCGCTGTCGATGATCTCCGAGTCCCCGGGCGTCTCGGTGTCGGGCGGATCGGGGACAGGCAGCTCGATGATGTTCACGCCGTAGTCTGTGCAAGCTGCGCACAGCAGCAGAAGGCAGGGCAGCATGGGGGTGCTCATCGGTCCTCCCCTCGGGCCAGATAGACCAGACCCTGGGTGTCCTCGCCCGCGTAGATGGCGCTGAACAGCAGGTCCAGGCTCCCGCCTCCGTCCATGTCGGCTCCACCCGCCACCGCGCAGCCCAGGGCGTCGCCCGCCTCGGAGCCATCGATGATTAGGGGTGCGTCCTGCAGATCGAAGGAGCCCTCCACGGGACCGAGCAGCAGATAGGCCTGGCCCGAGGACTCCCCGACGGTGTCGTTGTAGCGGGCACCCAGGACCAGATCGCCGTGACCGTCGCCGTCGAGGTCCCCGGCCGACTCGACCTGGGTGATGGCGTCGCTCTCTCCCGCGCCGACGATGCGAGCTGACCAGACCTCGTGTACGTCGTCCTGGCCCACCGGGAGCTCGCCGACGACGAACAGGGTACCCGCGTTGATGCGCACGTAGTCGGCGTCCTGGCTCCCGATGACCAGATCGTCGAGCCCATCGCCGTCCAGATCGCCCCCATCGGCCACGGTCCGCCCCAGGTAGTCGCCCGACCATGCGCCATGGATCTCGCTGTCCGGGTAGTGGCCCGCGTGCTGGACCGGCCCCTGGTACACCATCACCGAGCCCGAGTTGCTGTACTCGAGATCCGTGGTGATGGCCCCCACGGCGAGCTCGTCGACACCATCGCCGTCGAGATCCAGGGAGCACAGATCGTAGCCGAAGTAGCCGCCGCTGCTGTAGGGCTCGAGGGTCAGGGCCACCTCGGGCAGTGAGCCCCCGCTGTCCACGGGCCCGTCGAGTATGTAGACCGCACCGGCGCTCGCGCCCGCGCCGTCCGCCAGGTAGGCCCCGACCACCACATCAGGCCAGCCATCGCCGGTCAGGTCGCCCCCGCCGTCCAGTGCGTAGCCGGCGTAGTCGCCGGCCGCCTCGCCGGTGAACACCAGCGCCTCCTGACCCAGCTCGATCTCGCCCTCCACCAGGCCGCTCACCAGGTACACTGCGCCCGCGTCCGTACCTCCACGATCGTTGCAGTAGGCGGCCACGAGCAGCTCGGGCAGGCCGTCCCCATCCTGATCACCGGCGCTGCCCAGGGCGAGGGCCGTGTAGTCGCTGCTGGCCTCACCCAGCAGCTTGGCGCGCGCATCGGACAGCTCCGCCGCGGCTGTGACCGGCCCGGCCACCAGATAGGCCGCGCCGGTGAAGTTGCTGGTGGTGTCGTCACCATGGGCCCCGATCAGGAGATCGTCCCAGCCGTCGCCGTCGACGTCCCCTACGATCGCCAGCGCCACCCCCGCGTAGTCTCCGTAGTCCTCACCTCTCAGTGTGATCTCGAATATCTCGGCCGCCACAGCCGCCTGACCGTCGCAGTCCTGGTCCACCAGATCGTCAAGCTCATCCGCCCCCGGGTACACCGCGGCGTCTCCGTCGTCGCAGTCGTCGGACGATTCCAGGGTGTATGGATCCTCAGCCTCGCAGAGGCACAGCCCCTCACCACCGTAGCCATCGCCGTCCGCGTCCTCATAGAACTCCAGACAGGCCGAGGCGTCCACCTCGTTTGCGTCGCCGTCGCAGTCGTCGTCCACCGAGGTCAGGCAGGTCTCCTCGGCGTCGGGGTTCACTCCCGGATCGCCGTCGTCGCAGTCACCACCCTGGTCCACCCAGCCCTCCGGCGCCACGCAGGCAGGCCAGGTCCGAGCGCTGTCTCCCCAGCTGTCGTCGTCGTCATCGGCGTACCAGGTAGCGACGTCCACCGCGTTCTCGTCCACGCGACCGTCGCAGTCGTCGTCAATCCCGTTGCAGCGCTCATCCGCCCCGGGGTGGATGGAGGCGTCGCCCTCGTCGCAGTCGCCGCGCTCGCGGGTCCAGCCCGGCACCGCGTCGGCGCAGTGCTGGTCAGGGAACGCCGACAGCCCATAGCCGTCACCGTCCGCGTCCGGGTAGAACCAGTCCCCACCCGCCGCGTCTTCGTCCACGGCGCCATCACAATCGTCATCGACGCCGTTGCACTGCTCTGGCGCGGCAGGGTGGATGGTGTCATCGTGATCGTCACAGTCACCCTGCAGGACGCCGAAGCCGTCGTGGTCTTGATCCTGGCTGGAGCTGCAGGCGGCGAGGAGGATGAAGGCTATCGAAGTCAGGGGCACAGGCCCTCCTGGATGACCACGGTGTTGTTGTCTTCGTGGCACTCAGGGATCCCGTCACCCTCGTCGACGATGACGGTGAGGGTTCGGGGTGACACATTCGACACATCCAGCCGAAAGACCAGGGTCTCGCTGGCACCACCCGAGGAGATGCTGCCGGTGGTGGAAGCGGTGTCCATCAGGAGGTCATCTCCATAGACGGCCACCGAGATGTCTGTGTCGATGGCGCCCAGGCCGCCGTTGCCCACTTGCATCGCCAACTGGAGGATGCCCTGGTCACACTCCAAGGCGCACAGGTCCACGAACAGTGGAAGCGGATCAGGGGAGGCAGAGGCGAACGCGGGGGTGATATCCCCGGAGCGGAAGTTGTTGTAGGCGGGCCAGTTGGGAACAGGTACCGCTGGGATCGTGAGATCGTCGTTGACGTTGACGATGTTGTAGCTGGCTTGGTTCCAGACCTGGCGGCCCGCGACCCAGCTGTGGTCGTGGTCGCCAACCACGAAGACCCCGTTGTAGTCGGCCACCACGATCTCCACCTCGCCGTCGCCGTCCACATCGACGATGGTGGGGTACTCGTTGACGGTCTGGGAGACATGGGTCGAGTCGCGCAGGCGCACTTCACCCGTGTGGCCCTGGTAGATCCAGAGATCCTCCTCGTCCGCGTAGACCACCTCGGCGTAGCCGTCAGCCTCGAAGTCGAACACCGAGGAGCCGGTCGAGGAGCTCGACACGTCCTGCACCTGCTCGCTCCACAGCCAGCTGCCATCCGTCTCATACACGTAGTAGACGCCGTAGGACGCCACGCCGATCTCGGGCTCCCCGTCGCCGTCATAGTCGGCGATGGTTGGGGGGCCCCCATAGCCACCGTCGATCAGCTCCCACTGCTCGTCGATCCAACAGTCCGGATCGAAGATGCGCACCCAGCCGTTTCCGGTGGTCACGATCTCGGGCGCCCCGTCCCCATCCAGATCCGCCACCGCCGGGTAGCCGTCGGCGTACCCCGTGATGCAGATGCTGTTGCCATCCAGGTCGTACAGTGAGTTGCCCGCCACGATCTCCTGCTGGCCGTCACCGTCGAGATCGATGGGGAAGCTGTGGTAGCCGGAGTTTCCGTAGGTGGTGTAGCTGCCAGATCCGTACTCCCCAGAGGCCCGCAGGGCGCCTGTGGCGGCATCGAAGATGTTGCGTCCGCAGACGATCTCCACCACACCATCGCCCTCGAGATCCGCGAAGGCCGGCGCGTTGTTGCCGTCGTACAAGGCCACCTCGGTGTTCACCCAGCGGATGGTGCCGTCAGCGTCCACCATGGCCATGCGAGGGGTCGTGCCGTCAGTCAGGGTGGTGGCCAGCTCGGGCACGCCGTCGCCGTCCACTTCCGCCAGGGAGACCCCCGCGACGAAGATCGGCTGCCAGGTCACGCCCTCCCACTCCTGTTCTTTCAGGCTCCAGTGGACCCGAGAGCCATCGCCAGACAGCAAACGAAGCACTCCTTCGTGGCGAATGTTTGTCTCTGTGTAGAAGGTCAGAGCGATGTCGGGGATGTCGTCCGCGTCCACGTCGCCGTCGCCGTCGTCGTCGGTCATCTGTCCCACCACGGGGGTCACCACGGACTTGTGGAAGTCCTCGTGTTCCTCGAAGCTGTCGATCCACCACTCCACCACCGGCCGGAAGCTGCCGGTCTCGGGCTCCCAGAGGCAGCTCTCGTCCACCGACGCCTGCCCCTCGGGCCAGGGACCTTCCTCACAGACTACCGGGGGCTGGGTGTCGACGGGGGGCTGGGTGTCCACCCACTGAGTGTCCACGAAGGGGGGCTCGCTGTCGGGTGGTGCGGGCTCGGGCAGCTCGATGATGTTCACGCCGTAGTCGGTGCACGCGGACGCCAGAATGCCGAGCAGTACAGCCGAGAGCTTCATGGTTCCCTCCCGAACACCACGTAGACGCCACCCACGTCATCTTCGCCGTAGTAGCGCGAGCCCAGCAGGAGATCCCCGACACCATCACCGTTCAGATCACCGGCACGGGACACGGATGTACCCAGAGCTTCGGTCTCTTCCTGTGCGACGAAGGCCAGGTCCGCGTCCGTCTGTAGATCGATGTTGCCGGTGATCGGACCGAGCAGGAGCCAGGCCCCGCCGGAGTCTTCGCCCAGCTCGCCGTCGTGGTAGCGCGCGCCGATGATCACGTCGTCGAAGCCATCCGCGTTGACGTCCCCAGCTCCCTCCACCACATGGATCTCGTCGGACACCTCTGCGCCGACGATGCGCGCGGCCTGGACATCGCCCACGGATCGACGACCCCAGACCGGGCCGGGAACCACGTAGACCACCCCCGCGTTGTATCGGATGAAGTCCGCGTAGATGCCGCCTCCCAGGAGGTCGTCGTAACCGTCGCCGTCGATGTCGCCCCCATCTGCCACCCAGTAGCCGAGGCGATCGTAGTCGGTCTCTCCGTAGATCTCCGTGTCGGGCTCGCCGTAGCCGGCGTCCAGGGGACCCTGGTAGACCAGGAGCGAACCGGTGTTTGTGAACTCGATGTCGTCCTCCGGCGCCCCCACCAGCAGCTCGCGATAGCCATCGCCATCCACGTCACCGCCGATGGCCACGCTGTAGCCCTCGAGATCTCCGTATTCCCCCTGAAGCAGCAGGTAGGCTTCATCCAGACTGGCCGACGCGGTCACCGGCCCCTGGACCACGTAGACCGTGCCGCCGTTGGTGGTGACCTTGTCGCTCGTGTAGCTGCCCATCACCAGGTCGGGCCAGCCGTTGCCTGTCAGGTCATGGCCTCCGTCGATGGTCCAGCCGACCCCGCCTCCCGCCTCGGTACACCACAGTAGGTGGGCTTCCTCGGCCAGAGACACAGCGCCCGTGACCAGGCCTCCAATCACATAGACACCACCAGCGTTGCTGCCGCCCGTGTCCAGGTTCATGGCACCGATGGCGATGTCGCCCAGCCCGTCCCCATCCTGATCGCCGGCCCCCGCGACGGAGTAGCCGGCGTAGTCGCCGGTGCTCTCGCCTTCGAACCGAGCCTGAGCGTCTGCCAGGGCCATGCTGGCGGTGACGGGCCCGCGCACCAGGTACACCGATCCCGACGCGCTGCCGTTGTTGTCGTCCCCCCACGCCCCCACCAGGATGTCATCCCAGCCATCGCCGTCGACATCCCCTACGGCAGCCAGAGAGCTGCTGGGCACGTCCAGGTACGCCTCCCCATGGAGCACCACGTCCACGGCGGCCACCGGGTAGCGCACCTGGCCGTCACAGTCGTCGTCTACCCAGTCGTCCACCTCCGTGGCTCCTGGGAACACGTCGGGGTTTCCATCATCGCAGTCCTCGGAGCTGTCGAGGGTGAAGGGCTCTTCGGGCTCGCACAGGCAGCTGCCCGCGCCGCCGTAGCCGTCCCCGTCGGCGTCCTCGTACCACTCCTCGCAGTCTGCAGCCTCGGGATCGTTGACCAGGCCATCGCAGTCGTCGTCCCTGTCTGTCCAGCAGAACTCCTCGGCATCCGGGTTCACGCTGGGATCGCCGTCGTCGCAGTCGCCCCCCACGGGCACCCAGCCATCGGGCTGTTCACAGGCCGGCCAGGACCGATCGTCATCCCCCCAGCCGTCCAGGTCATCATCGGCGTACCAGGTCGCAGCATCGACCGCACCTTCGTCGATGCGGCCGTCGCAGTCGTCGTCGCTGCCGTTGCAGAGCTCGTCGGCACCCGGGTGCACGTCCCCATCGTAGTCGGCACAGTCCCCGCGCAGAGGTGCCCAACCGTCCACAGCCTCGGCGCAGAACTGGTCGGCGTAGGCCGCGAGCCCATAGCCGTCGCCGTCCGCGTCCACGTAGAACCACTCGCCCCCCACCGCCTCGTCGTCCACCTCTCCGTTGCAGTTGTCGTCCACACCGTTGCACTGTTCGGGCGCCGCCGGGTGGATGGTGTCGTCGTGATCGTCACAGTCGCCTTGCAGCACGCCGAAGCCGTCGTGATCCTGGTCCTGGCTGGAGCTGCAGGCGGTGATCGCGATGGTGATGGCGAACCACCTCATGGACACAGCCCCTCCACGATGATCAGCTCGTTGTTGTCCTCGCTGCACTCGGTGAGCAGGCCCGCGCCCGTGCCGTCGTCGTCCGCCACCAGCACCAGGCGACCCTCGGGGAAAGCGGCGGCAGGCAGCTCCAGCACCATGCCCGGGTTGGTGCGGCCCGAGGCGATGGGGGTGGTGCTGGGCTCCACATGCACCAGGGTGCGCTGCTCGCCCTCGAGGGCGTAGACCGCCAGGGGCACGCCCGCGGCCACGGAGGCCAGGCCCTGGTTGCCGAGCTGGACCACCAGCTGCAGGGTGCCCTGGTCGCACTCCTCGGTGCAGACGTCCACCAGCACCGGCACCATGTCCGGCGCGGTGGCGCCCAGGTTGGGGGTGATGTCACCGCTGCGGAAGGTGTTGTGCTCGGGCCAGTTGGGCAGGGTGGGGGACGGGATGCTCAAGTCGTCGTTGACGTTGCTGATGTGGTAGGCGTGCTGGTTCCAGACCTGGCGGGCGGGGACCCAGCTGTGGTCGGCGTCGCCGATGGCGTACAGGCCGTCGTAGTTCGGGACCACGATCTCCACCTCGCCGTCACCGTCCACATCCGCGATCACAGGGTACTCGTTGCCGGTCCAGGAGCTGTGGGTGTCATCCTCGAGGCGCACCTCGCCGGTGGCGCCCTGGAAGACCCACAGCACGTCGTGGTCGGCGTAGACCACCTCGGCGTAGCCGTCCCCCTCGAAGTCGTAGACCGAGGAGCCGGTGACGTCCGAGCCGTCGTTCACCACACGGGTCCACAGCAGCGTGCCATCACGCTCGTAGACCGTGTACAGGTCATCCGAAGCGATGCCGATCTCGGGCTCGGTGTCGCCGTCGAAGTCCGCGATGGTGGCTGGCCCACCGAGCCCACCGCCGAGCACTTCCCACTCGACCAGCAGGCGACAGTCGCCGTCGAAGATGCGCACCCACCCGTTGCCCGTGACCACCATCTCGCCCTGTCCGTCACCGTCGAGGTCGGCAGCGGCCGGGTAGCCGTCAGAGTAGCCTGTGATGCACAAGTTCACGGCGTCGTGGTCGTAGATGGCACAGCCTGCGAGCAGCTCGTGGTATCCGTCGCCGTCGAGGTCCATCGTCACCGTCAGGGGGCCCAGGTCGCCGTGGCTGCCCGAGCCAATACAGCTGTCGTAGATGCCTTCACCATGCAGGGAGCCATCCTCCCCATTGTAGATGTCATGGCCGAACACGACCTCGATGGTCCCATCTGAGTCCAGATCTGCGACGGAGACCGCGCCCCAGTCGCAGGGGACCGTGGTCTCGAGATTGACCCACTGAGGGGCACCGCGCGGATCGAAGGCCGCCATGTGACAGCTGGATTCGTCACTGGCCACCAACAGGATCTCCGGCTCACCGTCCTGATCGACATCCCCCAGGGCCGGGCTGACGAGGAGGTAGGGGGTCAGGGTCGTTCCCTCCCAGTCGAACTGGTAGACCGACCAGTGCACCGAAGTTCCGTTGCCAGACAGCAACCGGAGCACCCCATCGAGGTTGTGTTGGGTGCTGATTCCCTGGTTCCCAGCGTCCTCCTGGAACACGACCGCCAGGTCCGGGATGTCGTCAGCGTCCACAGCCCCATCACCATTGTCGTCGGTGAGCTGACCGACGGTGGGGGTGGTGTAGATCACGACCCACGCCGGGAAGTCCTCGAAGCTGTCATAACGCCACTCGATCACGGGTTCGAAACCGCCCAGCTCAGCGCTGAAGGCGCATCCCTCGTCCACTCCGACAGTGGACGCGCCCCAGATCCGATCGACGCACTCGAGCGGAGGCTCGGTGTCCTGTGGAGGCTCGGTGTCCAGCACCCTCGAGTCCCCCGAGTCATCGCCGTGGTCGGGGATGAGGTCGAAGGGATCGACCCCGTACTCGGTGCAGGTGCCGCCAAGCAGCAGCGGCATCGCGATCAGCAGCCTGCTCATCCGCCACCTCCTTGCACCACGTAGGCCGCTCCGATCACGCTGCCCTCGGCGCTGATCTCGCTGTAGGCACCCAAGAGCAGATCGGGCACCGCGTCGCCGTCCACATCCCCGGGGCCGGCCACCGTGTACCCGAGGTAACTGGACTCATCGCGCCCTCGGAAGACCAGGTCCAGCTCCTCGGCCAGCAGGTAGCCCTCCACTGGCCCCAGGGCGAGCCAACAAGCGCCAGCGTTGCTGTGGGCGGTGTCGTTGTACGGACCCCCGATGAGCAGTTCCTGGTGGCTGTCCTGATCGATGTCCCCCGGCATGGCGACGCGCCAGGCTCCGTCTTCGGAACCCTCCCCTACGATCTTGGCTCGGGAGCCGGCGACGGACTGCTGCTCCTCGAAGGGCCCGGCCATCACGTAGATCACCCCGGGGTCGATGTGTACGAAGTCGGCGTCCAGGGCGCCGATGGCCAGGTCGTCCAGCCCGTCTCCGTCCATGTCGGCGCCCCCAGCCACGGCGTACCCCAGGGTATCTGAGCTAGACTCGCCATGGATCACGATGTCCGGTGCGGGCTCGGGGTCCGACCCATCCAAGGGGCCCAGAAACACGTAGACGGCCCCGTCGTTGGTGGCCAGGACATCAGACAGCGGCGCCCCCACCACCACATCACCGATGCCGTCGCCGTCCACGTCACCCGCGGCCGCCAGGCTGCGGCCCAGGTAGGTGGCGTCCTCGTGCTGCAGCAGCACGTCCGCCTCGTCCAGGCTGCTGCCCTGACTGATGGGCCCCAGGAACACCCAGGCGGCCCCCGCGGTGCTGCCGAGCCCATCATGCCCATAGGCGCCCACCGCGAAGTCGTCCACGCCGTCGCCGCTCACGTCACCCAGGCCGTCCATGCCGTATCCGAGGTAGTCCGCTGCGGCGGCTCCGGGGAGGACGATGTCGGCCTCCAACGCGAGGTCCAGCGCACCAGTCACGGGGCCCAGCAGCACATAGACGCTGCCGGAGCTCGAGCCGCCGGCGTCGTGGCTCACCGCGGCGACCAGCACATCCCCGAACCCGTCGTGGTTCACATCCCCCGCGAACGCGGGCAGGCAGGCGTTGTCGCTGGCGTTCTCGCCGTAGAACAGCGCGTCTGCGTCGGCGAGGCTCGCTGCGTGCGTGGCCGGCCCCAGCACCAGGTAGACGCCTCCGGCGTTGCTGCCCCCGCTGTCCTCGAGGCAGGCGCCGATGAGCAGATCCGCCAGCCCATCCCCGTTCACATCGCCCCCCGCCAGGAAGCTGCCGGCGTAGTCCCCGCTGTCCACACCCTCCATGCGGAACGCATCGTCCAACGCGTACTCCGCCTCGCCGTCACAGTCGTCGTCCACCCAGTTGCTCTGCTCGGTGGCGTCGGGATTCACCGCCACATCCCCGTCGTCACAGTCGGTGGCGGCCTCGTGCTGGAAGTCCCCCTCGGCCTCGCACAGACAGGCCTCGGTGCCCGGGTGCCCGTCTCCGTCCAGATCGGCGTACCAGATCGTGCAGTCGAAGGCGTCCTGGTCGTTGGCGGTGCCGTCACAGTCGTCGTCGTAGGCGGTCTCGCAGGTCTCGGTGGCCGCCGGGTTGACGTTGGGGTCCACGTCGTCGCAGTCGAGCCCAGCGTCGCCACCGACGTGGTCCCAGGGCTGCTCACAGGCCGGGGTGGGCTGGGCGGCGTCGCCGTAGCCGTCGCCATCCAGGTCCGGGTACCAGGTGAGCGCGTCCACGGCGCTGTCCTCGTCGATCTTGTCGTCGCAGTCGTTGTCGATGTGGTCGCAGATCTCGTCGGCCCCGGGATGGATCGCAGGGTCGCCGTCGTGGCAGTCGCCGCGGCGCTCGGCGTAGCCCGGTGGAGCGCTGCAGGCGTCCACGTCGTAGCCGCTGATGCCCCAGCCGTCCCCGTCGGCGTCGGCGTGGAAGCCCTCTCCCCCCAGAGCCCCGACCTCGTCGATCTCTCCGTCGCAGTCGTCGTCAGCGTCGTTGCAGAACTCCTGGGCGCCCGGGAACACGTAGGGGTTGGCGTCGTCGCAGTCGCCGCTCAGCTCGTCGAAGCCGTCCCCGTCACCGTCGAGGGACGAACCACAGGCCCACAGCAGGACCAGCACCGCCGGTGCGGCGCGCATCACAGCTCGTCGGCCCCCACATCGGGGGTGGCGTCACGGGGGTCGCCGTCGATGTCGTGGGTGACCTCGCTGTCACCGCTCAGGGCGACTCCGGCGTCCACGGCGCTCGAGCCCGCGGCGAGGTGCAGATCGCCCCCGTCGACGTCCGCGAAGGGGGCGCTGCCGACATCGGTGAGGTTGCCCTCGGCGA